>LFRM01183733.1_pt2 | contig 45885 bp, 43 predicted proteins | sample 618341 | NCBI WGS metagenome assembly LFRM01 (sample SAMN03654438, study PRJNA283298) | anaerobic digester metagenome | isolation source: pool of bioreactors CSTR01a, CSTR02a, and CSTR03a thermophilic anaerobic... | place: Denmark: Kgs. Lyngby | collected 2014-05-21 | reverse complement strand
TTTCCATCTTGGATGAAAAATAAATTGGATCGAGATCCTTCAGTGATATCACCAGAAGGATCTACCAGCAGCAATTCGTAGGCACCAGTTTCTGTGCGTTTTTGATTGGCAAGATCCGTTAATTCCTGGTTGGTGATTTTGGCGTTGGGATCATTTCTAAGATAATCCATCAGTTCAGTGTGGACTCCTGTCTCGTATAAGCTCGCTTCAGGATACGAAGAGGGGTTTTCAAATAGATAAAGATCTTTAGTGGTGGGATCTAAGATGACTTTTAAATTAAAGTTGTCCTTATCCAAGGACTCAATAAATTGAGCTGTCATCTTCAGAAAGGCTAGGTAGCTGATGTCAATATTTGCACCTGAATTTAAGAAACGATCATAGTGTTCTCTAAAAAACAGTGCTGCGCCATCAATTACTCGGATGACTTCATAGATAAGACCAGATCCTTGTGGAAGTGGGAGGGAATCTTTAGGGTAGAGGGTATTATTTTTCATGACTTGTTCCATTGGTCTATTCTCCTTATGTTTATTTCCAGCGCATTACAGGGAAGTGGGGATTGGCTTTATGGTTTATGAGCCAAGCTTTGCCCATTTTATCCATAAGAGGCTTATCACTGAGGGAATCTGAATACATTATAGAATTTTCCCAATCAATGACATCGCCATCTAGATATTCCATTAAACGATTTATTTTTTCATCCCCTTTATTATTTCGCCCAATCATCTTACCGGTGAAGATTCCATCCAGAACTTCAAATCGGGTTCCGATAGCTTTTTCAACGTAGGGTGATCGTTCAAATTCACGAATATAAAATTCAGGGGAGGCGGAATTTAAGATGACGCGCATGCCTTCGCGGTGATGCCGTTTTAAAACACGGATACCATCCTGGTAGAGTATCGGTCTAATCCCTCGAAGCATAAAAGTTCTACCCAGTTGATCTAACTGGTCTTCAGTGATTCCTCGAAGCATCTTTAAGTTTTGTTCTTTGGACTTTTTCTCATCGTGCAGGCCTAAAATAAAACCTAACCCTGCTGCCAAGCTATTGGGAAGGTGAGTGATGTTTTTAAAGTCCGTGGCAATTAGAAACTTTAAAAGTTCTACCTGTGTTTCACGGCGTGTTAGCGTATAGTCTACATCAAATACGGCCAAGCGATTCATAGTTTTTAAACTCCTTTATTGATAAATTAAAAAGGCTGGGCATTATGCCGCAGCCTTTTGAGTTTCATTTTGGGAAAGGCTAAAGAGCTAATCCTCTTTGTCTTCGTTATCCTCTTCGTCGTCTTCATTATCTTCGCCAAACTCATCCATGAATTGCTGATAAGCAACGGCAAGTTCAGCAAATTCATCCTCTGAGAGGAATTCTAAGTCGCCTTCTTCACCGACAGCACGAAGTGGTGTCACAGTTTCATCTGCATTCTCCACTAGGACATAGACTTGATCGTTGTATTCAAATTCGTCAACTACAGGATATTCATCCGTGGTGCCGTCTTCATTTTCGATAACGACAGTCACAGCGTGATCGTGATCGTGATCGTGATCGTGGTCGTGATCGTGGTCGTGATCATGGTTGTGATCGTGATCCTGTATTACCTCTTCATTGACAACTTCTGTGTTTTTATTTTTCATATCTTCTGACATTTTTTCCTCCGCAGTTCTTGTTGTTTTAAGTATAACTCATTCGGGGCAGGGCTTAAAGTGAATTAAATAAGAACATCATATTTAACTTAAAGAGATGGCTATTGAATTTGATGTTGTTAGCTTCTAGCACGATCCATTACTACAGAAGTTAACACAGGGATAACTTGTTTTTTTCGGGATAATACGCCGGGTAAATCAATGGAGTTGTTTTCCAGAGTTTTATCAAAGGCTTTACCAATTAATTCTTTATCAGGACCTGTAACAATCAGTTCTGAAGATTCCTTGAATATATCTGTTATGAGCAATCCGAAGATGGTATAACCGGCTTCCGTTGCTCGCCGATCCATCAGCTCTAAGAGCTCCTCTTTCATTCCGCTTAAGGCAGAAGAATCCAAAGAGTAAACTTGAGAAATCCCGATCTTCTGATCATTTAATGTAAAGGTTTTAAAATCCTGCCCCAAGAGATCTTTAGGTGTTCGTCCATCCAAGGACGTTCCGGCTCGGAACATATCCATGGCGAAGGTTTCAGTGTCAAGATCTGCAATTTTGGTGAGGCGCTCTAATGTCATCCGATCAATCTGGGTTGATGTTGGCGACTTAAAGTATAATGTATCTGAGATAATTGCCGCGCACAAAAGACCTGCAGTTTTTCTAGTGGGACGGACGCCATTTTCAAAAAAGATATTGGCAATAATGGTGGAGGTTGAGCCCACCGGTTCATTCCTAAAGTAGATAGGAGATCCTGTGGCGACATCAGCCACTCGGTGATGATCAATAATCTCGAGAATTTCAGCATTTTCTAAACCATCAATGCTTTGACTCCGTTCATTGTGATCCACTAAAATCAAGTTTTTCTTTCGAGAAGAAATTAGGTGGTAGCGCGATAAGGTTCCTAAAACCCGGCGATCTGCTGAAACGATGGGATAGGAACGAAAGCGAGTATCTGCCATGATGGGGGAGACTTCTTCAATAAAATCATCTTGACTAAAATAAACGATGTCTTCTTTCGTCATGACATAACGGATGGGAACAGCTTGGGGTAGGAGTCGAGCTGCTGTAAAGGTATCGTAAGGGGTTTGCAAGACAGTAACACCATGGTTTTCTGCCATTTCTTGTATTCCATCTTTCATGCCATGGTTCCCAGTGATAATTAGATAGGAAATCCCAGCGCTGATAGCAGATTCTTGAAGCTCCTTAAGGTTTCCTGTGATGGCAACATCGCCATCTTCAATCATGCCTTGAGCATCTTTTGGGCGGAGACTAACCACTACCATTTTCCCGGTGATGGGCTTGGGGGTTTTGGGGACAAATAAAGGCACCGCTGATAAGGTCTCTAAGATATTTTCCGTGGGTGTGTTAGATTTAGATAGAACATTGGTGTCCCACACGTCCATATAACTTTGAGTAACGTTTGAAATGGAGACAATCCCGTTGAGAATTTCTTCTTCATCGACAACGATTAAACTATTTACTTGATTTTTCGTCATAAGATTCCAAGCCATTTTCAAAGAAATTTCAGGTTCCACAGGTTGTGTTGTATCGTAGGAAAGGTCACCTACCCGAAGTTTCATCGTTTCCATATAATCCGGCTCTTTTACGTCAAAGTAATTTAGGATGAATTCAGTTTCCCGATTGATGGCTCCCAAGCGTATGGGGATGGCGTGATATAAGCCTTGTTTATTCTTATATTCCGCATAAGCAATTGCAGAAATAATGGAGTCCGTATCAGGGTTTTTATGTCCTGTAATATACACTGTTTCTTTCAAAAGGGTTCTCCTTTCACTGGTTTGTAGGTGGTGTTTATATTTGTAATCTCGTTAGAAAAAAGCACCCTTAAAAGGTGCTTTTTCACCTAGCCACGCTGACGTTGAATGCTGCCTTTTATGCTCTTAATCACTTCATCAACGGATAAGTCGCCTTCAACGAGCTGTGTTCGATCAGTGATATTCACCACATTCATAATAGTAATGATTTCACTAGATTCCTTATTTTTCTTGCTTTTCTCACCTTTTAGGCCTTGAACCAGAACTTCATTACCTTGGCGAAGATCGATGAACTCAGGTTTTTTAAATCCAGCCTTCTTATATTTACAGCGAGCTACATTACGAGACCCAACTGGTTTAACAACCAGATTAACCTCGAGCACATGGCGCAGGAAGAACTTCTTTTTGCGTTCGATTTTTACGGATAAAAGCCGTCCATAAACTGGCGTAATACGATCGCCATGTTGCTCCATAAATGTTTCCATCTGATATTCTTCAAATTTATTTACAATTCCCATTTAATCTATTCCTTTCATCGAGTAATCTATCTAAAAATTATAGCATAAAAGTATGAAGGAGGCTTTGTAATTTAAGTTATGTTTGATTATTTAGAGTGAAATCAAGGAATATTTGACTTTTAAGATACTGATAACCAAGGTCCATTTACTTTTTGTATACAGTTACCTGTTATAATAGAGGTATCAACACAAACACTACAAACGAGGTATAGATATGAAATATTCAACAAAACAATTAGCACAGATGATGGATCATACTTTGTTAAAAGCTGATGCTACGGATCAACAGCTGGAAACCCTCTGTGAGGAAGCCAAAGCGTTTGAAACTTGGTCGGTTTGTATCAATCCAGGCAATATTGATCGAGCAAAAGACTATCTAGAAGGTAGTGATGTTAAACTCTGCACCGTTGTGGGTTTTCCTCTAGGGCAGATGACCAGCGAAGCGAAAGCTTATGAAACGGCAGAAGCGGTTTTTAAAGGCGCCGATGAAATAGACATGGTGATTAATGTCGGCCGTGTTAAAGATGGTGACTTTGAATACGTTCGCGAAGACATTCAGGCAGTGGTAAATGCGGCTCAGGGAAAACTCACAAAAGTAATTCTTGAAACCTGTCTTCTTAATTCAGAGGAGATTAGAACAGTATGTAAGATTGCACAAGCTGCAGGAGCTGATTTTGTCAAGACCAGCACCGGCTTTTCAACCGGTGGTGCCACCATTGAAAACGTTCGTCTGATGCGTGAGACAGTGGGTCCGGATATGGGTGTTAAAGCCTCCGGAGGAATCCGCACGCTGAAGGATACTTTAGCAATGATCGAAGCGGGAGCCACCCGATTGGGCGTGTCAGCTAGCGTTAGCATACTAAAGGAAATGAAGCGAAATGATGAAAAAAAAGATTAGGGCAGAAGTATTAAAAGCTGTATTTAAACTACCAGAAGATATTCAAGATGATGATGTATTAGAGGTATCCATTAGAAAAGTTGATGAAGTTGCAGAGGCAGAAACCCAGGAGAGAAAACTTAGTTATAAAGATTTGGTTGACCTGTTCAATTCTCGAATCCGAGCCTGTTCCCCGGAAAGCTACTCTGTGGAAGAAATTTTTTCTTTAGACGAAGTGGATTGGAGAGACCTTAATGAAGCTATGGTCCATTTTGAAGAAGAAGGTTATGGTGTTAAAATAAAACAGCAAGGTGAACGGGTTCAGATGAAAATCTTGTGGAGATATGTTTAAGGTCGGCTTTTTAATGAAAGACTGAATGAATCTTCTGACAGAGAATAATAAAAACAGTAATCAAACCAAACAGAAAATCTAGAATAAGAAACCCTAAAAGGGGAGAAGATGATGAAACGATGATGAATGAAAACAAGATGGATGGTTTACTTGGTAGTGAACCGTTCATAGAAAATTTAAATGACGACCTTCTTCTGGCCATGGAAGGACGCTGGTATCTTCAATTTTCCGGTTGTCCTCTTTGGCAGAAGAGCGGAATTCATACGGTGAGTTTTAATTTCCATATTCGCCATAAAGGTGAAGATTTGGTGTTAGAAGATCGTGTTGAGTATATCAAAAATGGTAAAATGCGGTTTCGTTTAGGGTTTGATTATCCCGTAGAAGGAATCCGCAATACCTTTAAATGGAAAGGAAAAGGCGCGAACCGTACATTCCGAAATCATTTTGAAGTAACGATAATTAATGAACGATTTATGGTTTTGTTTTTTGAGAAAACCTTAACCAGCCCAACTTCCATAGATATTGTGACTCGAGCAAAAACAATCACGAAGGAAATGGAAGATGAAATTTATTTAGCTGTTAGCAGGAATTCTACTTTGGTACAATATTTAACTGATGTAGAGAAAATTAACCATCTAGGAGCGAAGATTCGTGACTGATGTGGCAATTTTCTTGAGTTTCAGCCCAATAACAGGTAAAATAGAATTAACATCAAAATAATATAGAGAGGTGACAGAAATGAAAGTATCAATATACTTCAAGGACATGAAAAATTCTGATGCATTAGAAGAACTTATGGAGAAAAAACTGTCCAAATTGGACCGTTATTTCAAGTCGGAGGCTGAGGCCAAAGTCACCATGTCCACGATTAAAAGGACGAATTTTAAAGTGGAAGTATTGATACCATTCAATGGTTTGATTTTACGAGCTGAGGAAACCTCGGATGATATGCACAAATCCGTTGATAAAGTCGTTGATAAATTGGAACGACAACTCAGAAAGTATAAAACAAAGATTGAGAAGCGTCACACCCAAGGATCCGTACGACATCCAAGCTTTAATGAAGAGGCTTTTGAAGATGAAGCTGATTATGATTCAGATGAACCGAAGATAGTACGTACGAAGAGTTTTGAGCTGAAACCCATGACCGAAGAAGAAGCAATTCTTCAAATGGAAATGCTCGGCCATGACTTTTTTATCTTTGAAGACATTGATGGTATAACTAGTGTGATCTATCGACGCAAAGATGGTAATTATGGTTTGATTGAACGTGCAGGTATTTAAGTTCAATCACTGCAAGCGCAGCCCCCGGAAATATTCTGGGGGCTGTGATGCTTTTTGTTGGATAGTTTTTTTGCTTAATATTAAAACAAATAGATTTTACAATTTTTATATTCTTTTCATAGAGCCTTGGCATAATGAAATAAGCTCACTAATATTTATTAAGTAAAACATTTAGTGTAATGATATAACAATAGAGTATATTACGGCATCAAACTTAGAGCCAGAGTCAATTATCGAAGGGGATAAGGTTTCCATTGGACAGACAATGATGCTATAATGTAGAGTGTGAAAAAGTGTGTAGAAAGCAATCCACGGAGGATGAAATGGGACTATTAGACAAACTATTCGGAACTTACTCAGACCGCGAGGTTAAGCGGATTCAACCGCTAGTCAATCAGATAAACAACCTAGAGCCTGAATTTCAAAAGTTATCCGATGAAGAATTACAACATAAAACAATTGAATTTAAAGAACGCTTAGAAAAAGGTGAAACCTTAGATGATATTTTGGTGGAAGCATTTGCAACCGTAAGAGAAGCATCTGTCCGAGTGTTGGGCATGCGTCATTTTGATGTTCAGCTAATTGGTGGAATTGTTTTGCATCAAGGACGAATCGCTGAAATGAAAACTGGTGAAGGTAAGACTTTAGTGGCAACACTACCTTCTTATTTAAATGGTCTAACTGGAAACGGTGTTCACGTTGTAACGGTCAATGATTACTTGGCAAAGTTGCAAGGGGAATGGATGGGTGAACTTTATAACTTCTTGGGCTTATCTACTGGGATTATTCTTCATGGCTTGACGAATGAAGAGCGTCGCGAAGCCTATCTATGTGATATCACTTATGGAACCAACAATGAATTTGGTTTTGACTATTTAAGAGATAACATGGTGGTTTATGAAAAAGATATGGTTCAACGCAAGCTTAACTTCTCCATCGTGGATGAGGTGGACTCCATCTTGATTGATGAGGCTAGAACCCCCTTAATTATCTCTGGAGAAGGCGACAAGAGTACGGAAATGTACAAAGTTGCCGATTTATTTGTTAAGCGCTTAAAAAATGAAGTTGATTACACAGTGGATGAAAAAGCTCATTCTGCAATTTTAACAGAAGATGGAATCAACAAGGTGGAGAAATACTTTAATCTGGATAACTTTGGTGACACCAGTCATATGGAATTACAGCACCATATTAACCAGTCCTTAAAAGCTAATAGTCTTTTTAAAGCAGACAAGGATTATATGGTTAAAGACGGCGAGATTGTGATCGTTGACTCCTTTACAGGCCGGCTAATGGAAGGTCGACGTTATTCTGATGGGTTACATCAAGCGATTGAAGCTAAAGAAAACGTGGATGTTTTAAAAGAATCCAAGACATTGGCTACTATTACCTTCCAGAACTATTTCCGTATGTATAATAAATTATCAGGTATGACCGGTACGGCACTTACAGAAGAGAATGAATTCCGTTCTACTTATAACCTAGACGTTGTGGTTATCCCAACTAATATGCCATTAATTCGTAAAGACCAGCCAGATTTAGTTTATAAAACAGTAGAAGGAAAATACAGAGGCTTAGTGCAAGAAATTGCTGAAACCTATCAAACGGGGCAACCCATCTTGGTTGGTACCACATCGGTTGAAAAGTCAGAGCTCGTATCTGAACTTCTAAAACGAGTCCAAATTCCACATCAAGTCTTGAATGCTCGCTACCATGATAAGGAAGCTGAAATTGTTTCCCATGCCGGTGAAAAAGGTGCGGTCACCATCGCCACCAATATGGCCGGACGTGGTACAGATATTAAGCTGGGCGAAGGTGTTGTTGAATTAGGTGGACTTAAGATTTTAGGTACTGAACGGCATGAAGCTCGACGGATTGATAACCAGCTCCGTGGTCGAGCCGGTCGTCAAGGTGACCCAGGTGAGTCTCGCTTCTATATATCTCTTGAGGATGATCTCATGAGAATCTTTGGTGGCGAAACCTTGAAGAATCGGGTTTCTAAACTAGGACTTGGTGATGATGAAGCCATTGAGTCTAAGATGGTTTCAAGTGCCATCGAAAATGCACAAAAGAAAGTTGAAGGAAATAACTTCGATGCTCGTAAACAGTTGCTGGGATACGATGACGTTATGAACCAACAGCGTGAAATTATTTACCGTCAGCGTCGTGAAGTCATGCAGGGTAAAAATATCTCTGATGATATCAAGGCCATGATTGAGCGTTCAGTTGATGCCACAGTGGTACGCTTCCTTCAAGATGGACAAGACACTGAAGAGGATTACGCAAGTCTAGCTCGCTTTATGCAGGTTATGATTGCTCAACCAAAAGCGACGCCAGTAGCTGAACTGATGGCCAAGGAAACAGAAGCCATTAAAGCCCACTACTTGGAAGCAGCTATGGCGAAGTACCAAGAAAAGCAGGAAAAGTATCCGGATCAAATTCGTGAATTAGAGCGGGTTGTTTTACTTCGGGTAGTTGACAACAAATGGATGGATCACATTGATAATATGGATCGCCTCAAACGAGGAATTGGTCTGCGAGCTTATAAACAGCAGGATCCTGTTCAGGCATATCAGTTTGAAGGAACGGATATGTTTAATGAAATGATTGATACCATTGATGAGGAAACCACACGGTTTATCTTAAATGTCGAAATTAGAACACAAGAAGATATTGAACGGGAACAGGTTGCCAAAGAAACTGCAACCAATCAGGATGATTCTTTGCCAAATGAACCGAAGGTTCGTAAAGAGAAGAAGGTCGGTCGAAATGATCCCTGTCCATGCGGATCAGGTAAAAAGTATAAAAATTGCCACGGTCGGAGTGGGCGAAACTAAATTTGCCTATCAATTCTCATAATCCGGGGTTTATCAGCAGATTAAGGGACTCTCAAGGGAGTTCCTTCGTCCGTTTAAGTTTAAATTTTAATCGCTGAGGATAATTTTGAGAAAATAGGTTCGCTCAAGACTTTAAAAAGACCTTAAAAAAACTTTAAAAATGAGTCGCAAAATCAAGAAATCTTGAAAATGAGATTAGAAAACTTTAAATAGAGTCTAAGTAAAGCTCTAAATAAAGCGCTGAAAAATAAAGAACGAACTCGGATAAGACGAATCTAGGATCACAGTTCTTAAGACAAAACTTTTAAAAAAGCTCAGAGAAAAATTGAAAAAAACATAGTCTCAATGTAAAATTAGACGAATAAAAATAAATGAAGGGGTGTCAAACATGTATTTAAAACTGGCAGAAGCACTGCAGAAAATCAGTGAGCAAGAAGCGAAAATAAACTCTATAAAGGAGAGTCTTTGACACAACACGACTCAACTTGCGTTTATCTGAGCTGAATATGAAAATGACGGAGCCTACTTTCTGGGATATCCCAGAGGAGGCCAGGGAACTTAGTCAAGAAGCATCAGAGATTGATGGAAAATTAAAAAGCTTGGCTCAGTTTCAAGAGCGATTAAGTGATATCGAAATTTTGTCTGAATTATCAGAGGGTGACGAGAAGGCCGGAGAACAGCTCTTAAAGGACCTAGTGGACTTAGATGAAGAACTAGACGACTACTTGCTCAAACTGCACTTAAACGGCCAGTATGATGAAAATAACGCTATTTTAAACCTCCATGTTGGTGTGGGGGGGACGGATGCGCAAGATTTCACGGACATGTTGCTTCGAATGTATTTGCGTTGGGCAGAACAGCAGGGTTATAAAACAGAAATGCTTCACCTATTAGGTGGGGAAGAAGCTGGTATTCGCGAGGCAACCGTTAAAATTACAGGTGATTTTGCCTATGGTTATTTAAAAAGTGAGAAGGGGATTCATCGCTTAGTCAGAATTTCTCCTTTCAATACCAATGGTAAACGGCAAACATCATTTGCTTCCGTTGAAGTTTTACCAGAGCTTCGGAAAAATCAAGATGTTGATATTAATAGTGATGATTTAAAAATAGATACTTATCGTGCAGGTGGAGCTGGTGGACAGCACGTCAATAAAACAGAATCGGCTGTAAGAATTACGCATATGCCAACAGGCATCGTTGTTCAATGTCAAAATGAACGGAGTCAACACATCAATAAGGATGTAGCCATGTCTTTGTTAAAATCAAAGTTGGTAGAGTTAAAAGAACGAGCTCATATGGAAAAAATTGAAGAACTTACTGGAGAGCAGAAAGATATGAGCTGGGGATCACAAATTAGATCTTACGTTTTTAATCCCTATCAGATGGTTAAAGACCACCGAACGTTAGTAGAAACCAGTGACGTTTATGGTGTATTGGATGGAGACATTGACTTATTTATTAATGCTTGGCTAAAAGCAAGTGCGCAGGGGGAAATATAGGGATGATACAAATTGAAACAAAAATAGCCTCAGAGTTGGGGATCAAACAAGACCAGGTAGAAGCCGTTGTTGCTCTATTAGATGAAGGGAATACGGTTCCTTTTATCGCCCGTTATCGAAAAGAAAAAACGGGATCCTTAGATGATGAAGTTCTAAGAAAATTAGCAGAACGACTCACTTATTTAAGGAATTTTAATTCAAAACGAGATGACATTCAGCGACTGATAACAGAACAGGGGAATATGACCGAAGAAATTTTAGCCAATTTAGCAAAAGCTGAAACGGTAACCGAACTGGATGACATCTATCGTCCGTTTCGTCCGAAAAAACGAACCCGGGCAACCATTGCCATTGAAAAAGGGTTAAAGCCATTAGCCGACTTTATAATGGTTGGTGAAGGGGATATTCCGGTAAAAGCCGATAGCTTCGTGGATGCGGAGAAAGGAATTGAATCAGGAGAGGCTGCTATAAACTATGCCTTGGATATCTTGGCAGAGCAATTTTCTGATGATGCTGATAATCGGAAATGGATTCGCTCTTATTGTGAAAAGCTAGGTGTGATTGTATCCACTGGTAAGGGTGAAAACTCTCCTTATGAAATGTACTTTGATTTTAAAGAACCCATCAAATCATTGCCAGGTCATCGAATTTTAGCTTTAAATCGTGGCGAGAAGGAAGGGGTTTTAAAAGTCAATATAGAACTAGATCAAGAAATCATTGAAGACCATATGATTGATCATCTAACCAACGTTACAACCATCAATCGAAGTTATATTGTCCGAGCAGTAAAAGATTCGTTAAAACGATTAATTTGGCCGTCGATTGAGCGTGAAATTCGCAATCAATTAACAGAGAAGGCTGAAGAGGGTGCTATTGATGTATTTTCAAAGAACCTGTCGGCATTGTTACTTCAGGCTCCGGTTAAGGGAAAACGAATTATGGGCTATGACCCTGGCTTCCGTACTGGTTGTAAAATTGCTGTTTTAGATGAAAATGGTAAATATTTAGAATCGACGGCTGTATATCCTACAGTGCCTAGAAAAGATATAGCAGGGACCATCCGAACCTTAAAAAGTTTGATCGAAAAACATAAAGTGGATATTATCTCATTGGGAAATGGAACAGCCTCCCGAGAATCCGAAGAAGTAATAGCTCAATTAATTGCTGAACTTAAAGAAGAGGGCGGTCGCCAAGTGAGTTACGTTGTCACCAGCGAAGCTGGAGCTTCTGTTTATTCAGCCTCAAAGCTTGCCACACAAGAATATCCAGATTTAGATGTTACTGTTCGAGGGGCAATCTCCATTGGTCGACGATTGCAAGACCCATTAGCTGAGCTGGTAAAGATTGATCCTAAGAGTATTGGTGTTGGCCAATACCAGCATGATATTAATCAGAAAAAGCTGGATGAGTCTTTAACAGGTGTGGTTGAAGATTGTGTTAACAGTGTAGGCGTTGATTTAAATACAGCAACTCCGGCTCTTTTAACCTACGTATCTGGAATCAATAAAACGATTTCTGAGAATATTATTAGCTATCGAGATGAAGTGGATGGCTTTAAATCACGGAAAGAATTGAAAAAAGTAAAGCGCTTAGGGCCTAAGGCCTATGAGCAATGCGCTGGGTTTTTAAGAGTTTCTGAATCAGATGAAATCCTAGATAATACTGGAGTTCACCCTGAATCATATAAAGTAGCCAAGCAGGTTTTAGATTTGCTGGGCTATAGTAAAAGTGAGATTAAAAGTGGGGCATTGAAGGATCTTCAATCTCGCGCAGATAATTATTCACTGCGCAAGTTAAGTGAAGAAACAGAGGCGGGCGAACCAACCCTTCGGGATATGATTAAAGAACTTATGAAACCAGGGCGAGATCCTCGTGAAGAGTTACCTCAACCTGTATTTAAAACAGGAGTTTTAGATTTAAAAGATTTAGAAGAAGGAATGATTTTACAAGGAACAGTTCGTAACGTGTCTGATTTTGGAGCTTTTGTTGATATTGGAGTCCATCAAGATGGCTTGGTTCATATTAGTCAGCTGGCGGATCGCTTCGTAAAAAACCCCATGGATGTGGTTAAGGTAGGAGACATCGTTGAAGTCCGAGTGATTGGAATTGACTTAGGGCGCAAAAGAATCTCTCTTTCTATGAAAAATATGGGCAAGTAATTGATCAAAGAAAAGGATTGGTTTATTTAAGGAGTTATAGGCCATCATTTGAGTGCTTAATAAGTTTGGATGTAAACAATTGACAAACTTATGATAAGCTATTGTCAATGTGTGGTGGATGTATTATAATAAATATGAAAAATAAATATCTTCAGGGCGGGGTGTGAGTCCCCACCGGCGGTAAAGCCCGCGAACCTTTTTAGGTTGATCCGTTGTAACTACGGAGCCGACAGTATAGTCTGGATGGAAGAAGAGTTGGTTATGAAATGTTAGCCCTGGCTTTTTTGCCGGGGCTTTTTATTTTTTTTAACCTCTTCTGAAGGTATAAAAACCTAGGAGGATTTTTTTATGCAAAACAAACGAATGTCAACCCAAATCACGGTTAAAGGGTCACTGCTTTTAGCCATTGCCTTTGTCTTTACCTATTTTGAGTTCCCGATTATCCCCGCTGTGCCATGGCTTAAACTGGATTTTTCAACAGTGCCTCTTCTTCTGGGAGCTTTAGCTCTTGGACCTAGTGCAGGTGTCTTGTTGACCTTTTTACTCCAACTTCTGTTATTTATGACCAAATCCACGACAGGTGGAATCGGTGAGATTGCAAACTTTATTGTGATTGCTACCTTAATTTTGGTGGTCAGCATTATCTATAGCAAAAACTCAAACTTTAAAGGTTTAGTAATTGGTTTGTTATTGGGTACAGTTAGCTTTACTGCTGCCGCAGTATTGGCTAATAAGTTTATTTTAATTCCATTATTCTTCCCAGGTGAATTTCCGGGAGGGGTTAGCGCCTATCAGGCTTATATTTATCGGTTCGTACCACTGTTTAATGCAATCAAAGGTTTTTCAGTGTCCTTTATATCCCTTTCTCTATATATGAAACTGGAACGCTTTTTAAAGGTGGAATCAGCCAAGGTGAAAAGGGAAGGCGAACGAATGAAACTTAGCGGGATTTGAACCTTAGGCAAGAAAAATAAAAAAAGTAAAAATAAAGATTAAAAAATAAAAGTAACGAAAAAAAGTAAAATAAAACAGAAAATGTAGACTAAATACTCATTTAAAAATAAAGATAAACTTTCGGGAAACTAAAAGAATCATTCATGAACAAGAGGACCTATGATTAAAAATCGTAGGTCCTCTTGTTTATGAATGAAATAGTGTAGCAAAACTAGGACCTTTCTTTAAGGGAAAGAGCCATTATAAAAGCGTCTTCTCCATCAGAGTAAAATCCCTTACGTCGCCCTGAGTTTGTAAAGCCGAAGGATTCATATAGCTCTATGGCAGCAAAGTTGCTGACACGAACTTCAAGATAAATGACAGCCATTTGTCGGATTTTCATTGCTTTGATTAACTGATCTATGAGGGCTTTTGCAATGCCCATACGGCGTAAACTGGGATCGACTGCAATATTAGTAATTTGGACTTCATCCAAGACAAGCCAGGCGCCAATGAAACCGACTGCCTGGTCTTTTATTTTTGCTACCAAGTAGTGGGCGAATTCATTAAAAAATTCATCTTGAATTGCCTGATAAGACCAAGCCTGGGAAAAACTACGCTGGTTGATATCGTGAATGGCAGGAAGGTCTTGAAAGCTCATGTTATGGATTGAGATCATGGCCATGCTTTGCCTCATATTCCCGTTGGGCTTGAGGTTTTCTCATATATCGAGGGATGGAGACATCCTCAGGCGGATAGTTATTGTTAATATCAGATTGGCAGAGCCTAGCCAAAGAAGAAGCTCGAGCAATGACGGAATCTTCAATTATGCGAGCCTTGGGAAAGGCTTGAGTGATATCTTGTTTGAATTTAACTAGACCATCGCCTGCAATTACAAGGTTAGCGCCCTCTAAAAATAGTTGTTGTAGCTCTTCAAGACTACGAACATCGGGTTCAAGACTTTCCTTGAGTCCGTCACCTTCATGGCGGAAAGCTTGACTGTAGAAGGTTTTCTTAAGAGCGTCATGAAGAATTAAAATGTCACGATCATGATTTTTTAAAGGTTCAGCAGCTGCTTCAAATGAGCTATAGCCATATAATGGAATTTCAAGAGCATAGGCCATAGCCTCTAAAACAGACAAACCAATGCGCAAGCCAGTGAAAGAGCCTGGACCAAGATTAATGGCAAGGTGGGTTAGTTGGCTTGGCTGTACGCCGGTTTTTTCCATTAATTCCTCAATCATAGGCATTAACAAAATCGAATGCTGCTTGCCGAAGTTCATATTATATTCTCCGAGTAAAGCCTGATCTTTCATCAGAGCGACGGAGCAATTCGAGCTGGAGGTATCAGCGGCTAGAATTAACATAGGGTAAACTCCTTTCTGAGTGTGTTCCACACCAGGTCATTGTAATTTCTCGTTCATCCAGTTCTGTTCCAGTGAGGATTTCAATTTTAAGGCAGTCATCGGGTAGAATACCCGGAATAAGCCGACTCCACTCAATGACACTGATATCAGCGCCGTAAATGCTTTCTTCAAAGCCCAGATCAAGGATTTCATATTCATCATGAACTCGATATACATCGTAGTGGTTTAGCTGACTTACGCCAGGAGGACCTTTCAAAACGATGGGGTAGTTGTTTAAAATAGTAAAGGTTGGGGAATTAACGTCTGCAGTAATTCCTAAACCCTCTGCCAAGCCTTTAACAAAGTGGGTCTTACCAGCCCCTAAATCGCCATCTAGGAGAATAACATCTCCGGAGACTAAATATTTAGACAAATCTCTTCCTAATTGTATAGTTTCTTGTGTTGATTTTGTGTTATATATCATGAGTTAACTCGCTTTAATTTTATTTTAATTATTTTGTAATCTCATCAGTTACTTGCTAGTATATAATACAGGAAACACGTTAAAAAGGGAAAGATGAAATGAAAATTTTGAAATATATGATTGCTGTGCTTTTAGCCGGCATCCTTTTGGCGTCTTGCAGTACACCGGGAATAAGTCAGACGCATAATAAAAGGACAAATACTCTTAACCCACAGTCAGGACCAAAAGAAAGAAGTTTAAAAATCTTAACTTCATCAAAAATTATAGCCGATATGATTGAAACCTTATCAGGTGATCAACACACCATAAGGTATATAGCTGAGACGGAGGCAGAGTTAGAAAAGGTTACTCCTGATTCCAGTTTGATTGTAGAGGATCATTTTGATGCTTTATTTTATGTGGGGGCAGGATATGAGCCATTTATTGGAGAATTCACCAAAGGGATTGATAAAAACAAAGTGAGTGTGGTTAATATTTCAAGGGGAATTGATATATTTCGCCATAAAATCAACAAAATAGACACGGATAATTATTATTATTTGATGAATAGTACCAATTTTAAAATTGCGCTTAATAGCATAAAAAATTCATTGCAAGAAATGGATCCGGCCAATAAAGTTAAATATGATGAAAATTTCTTAGTCATGTCTAAACGAGTAGATCAATTTCAAAAGGAAATCAAAGAATTTATGCAAGAACAAGATCAGATAGTTTTCATTACGGATACGAATTGGCCTGCTTATGTTGTGGCAGATTATTATAGAGATTACCAGTTAATCTCTGAATTTGTCCAACGAAAGACTACTGATGATCAGGGCGATAATTCGACAACGACGGCAGCAGGTTCAAGTGAATCTAAAGAAAAGAGACTATTCCTGTTCTCGGATGAATTATCTTTGCAAAAGTATGCCGATGAGCTGATTAAATATAGTTTAATTCCAGTTAAAATCAATTTATATGATAGTGAGTACTCCATGGTAAACAGTTTCCGTGAAAATTTTGATCGGATTAAAGAAGCTGTTCAACCAGAGAACTAAACTAATATATAAAAGAAAAACCTGTAATCTTTACATCAGAGATTACAGGTTTTTCTTTTATTTTTTTTAAAATGTCTTAAGATGATCGAGCTAGGATTAAATCTGCCAAGGTTTTGAGAAAAGGTTAAGTTCTACGGATTTTAAGAATTAGAACAAGATGCTTATTTAATGTAGTGGTACAGCATGTCATCAGTTTATATAAAAGATTCAATTTCTTGGGAGAGTAGGATTAATTTTTCGGTACAGGATAAGTTAGCCAGTAAGACTAGCCTTTAAAGAGCGTAGGGACTCTTTAGAACAGAATGCATGAAAGTATCAAGGTAAAGGCCGTCGCCTGGTTGAGGAGGCTTCTGAAGCGTTGATGGCTTGTTTTAGACACCGTTAAGAGTGTTGTGTAGCCCTGAAAGGTTCTCGTCGCTTTTATTTCTCTAAGGAGTGATTATGTATCCTTAATTAGTTCATAGTTCTCGTCGGTGAGAGAACCGATCACAATGATATCCGGTGATCCTTTTGCCTGTGCGATTTCTTTTCCAAGATCCCGGGCGTATTTTAGGGTGATTGGATTTTCAGCTTTGTTTATAAATAGCACCCTTTTCCCCCTGGCAGAGCGGAACATCATGGAAGGGTCGAGAATTAGGTGTTTAACATCTTCACGTGTAATAATATCGCCAACTTTTTTTTCGGTCAGGTCACAAAAAATATCCAGATTATGAACGGTATCAACTGAAATCGGAAGACCAATGGATGCAATGTCAAGAATCCCTAATGTCATGTCAGTGGCATCCAATAAGAGGGGCTCGTTGTGACGCCAAGCCTTTAATGGACGTTGTCGAGATTCATCACATTCAATAAGAGATAAGTCGAAATGAGCTACCTGCTTTTCCAACACTTCAAGAGGCAAACCACGCATAGAATTATTAGGAGTAATATCATAGGCTAAAACATAAACTCCCGGCTCGGTATATTCACTCAATGAATAATCTTCTCGGAAATTGTAGTCTATAAAATCTACTTCAGATTCAGGGATTCGCTCCATATTTAGTGTGTTTGAGATAAAAACTTGTTGGCTGGAACGATTTTCTCTAGCTAATGTACGAATCATGGTGGTTTTCCCGCCAGAACCGATTAAAGCAACAACGTGGTAGGTTTTTTTAAAAATTAGATGAGACAAAGTCATGGTTCCACCTCCCTATAATTAACTTATTATAACAGGTAGAGATGAAATCGAGTAGATGTATAAGAGTGGATTATAGACGAAGAAGTTAAAAGCGATCGGAAATAATTTGCAAGAGATTCAAGAAAGATTCAAGAGAGATTCAAGAGTCAAAAAGATGGTACAAAAGATATTTAAAATTGAAAAGGATAAAAGATATCATTTGACTTATAGAACGTATGTTCTATAATAAAAGCAAATAAAACCCTGCCAAAAGGAGGTTGTCATGGAAAACGAAAATTATGAACTAGAAGTAATTGTGGAATTTGCCCAGGGACGGATGATTCCTAGACGGATTCGCTACTATGATTTAAATTCTGCTGTTTATGAAGAGAAAGATATTATGAGCATCTCTTATGAGTTAGTCAGTTTGAAAGAAAGCCGATATGGTGTTCGTTTTTATGATGGCGAGGCTGGTATTTTGAGTTTTGTGCGAAGAACCGGCTGCTGGAGCTTAGTTGAGCATCTGTAATTAATAGGTTAAGCTCAATTTTTAAAGACATTAAATTGATGTAAAAGAAATGCTGATATAAAAAAGTGATTATAAAAAAAGCCTGAGTGATAAACACTCAGGCTTTATGGCAGGGGTAGCAGGACTCGAACCCACATTAACGGTTTTGGAGACCGTTGCTCTACCTTTGAACTATACCCCCAGAAAACAGAACTACTCTATTAGTATACTTAAGGTCGAGGTGGCTTGTCAATGGTAACATAGCATTTTGATCGATAATTATAATAGTTTCTATTGTGATTATTTTTTGGAAAATTTGCTCCAACCGGTGGACAGCTCGCGAAAAACAAATTTTATCAATCGATACTTTTATAGTTATTTATTTGACAACGTTTGGAATCAGTGTAAAATGAAGGTAGAAACATATTAAAAACATAGGCAAGGGAGTCAATCAAATGAAGGAATCTTTAAAATTGGAGAATCAACTCTGTTTTGCGGTTTATGCCCTGTCTAGAGAAATCACAAAAATGTATCGTCCGTTCTTGAACATGCTTGGATTAACCTATACTCAGTACCTTGTAATGATTGTGCTTTGGGAAAAGGATGGCATTGCATTAAAGGAATTGGGAAAAGATTTAAACTTGGATTCCGGTACTTTGACCCCACTGCTAAAAAAACTCGAAGTAGAAGGATTAATCAATCGGAAAAGAGATTATCGAGACGAACGCAATTTATTGATTTTCTTGACGGAACAGGGATTAAAACTTAAAGAAAAAGCAGAGGCTGTACCACAAAAGGTGCGCTGTAAAATACCTTTAGAGGATGAAGAAATTGCTGTGATGCGCAAAAAACTACAATCTATTTTGAAGTCATTAAAGGACCTACCTGACTAAAGCTTCAAAAGATAAACATTTAAAGCTAAAGTTTAAGGCTAAAGTTTAAGTCTAAAGTTTAAGGGATACGCGTGATTGAAAGTATAGACTTTTTAAAAAATATTAAATATAAAGCCCCCAAACATTGAAGTGATACTGCAATGTTTGGGGGCTTTATATGATTCAATTAGAGTACCACTTAATTTATATGGCTTGATCAAATTAATTTTTAAATATTTTCCCAATACCGATGATGAATTAAATCAGCAGGGGATGGATTTTGGAATTTAAGGGAAAAGGTGGTTCCTTTTCCGACCTTTGAAGACACGTGAATCATTCCTTTATGCTTGTCCATAATTCGTTTCACGATGGTGAGTCCGATGCCCGACCCTTCAATAACTTCCCGAGAACGATCTACTCGATAAAAGCGTTCAAAGATGTTGGGCAGATCTTCTTCTGGGATTCCAAATCCTGTATCTCGAATCTCTAGATAGGTGAAGTTTGAATCTTTTTTTAATGTCATAAAAACCTTGCCGTTTTCAGGCGTGAATTTAACCGCATTGTGTAAAAGGTTTAAAACCACTTGGTACAATGAATGGTAGTCACCGAAAATATAATAGCGATCTTTTCGATAATATTCAAAAGATAGCTTAATATTTTTTTCTTTAGCAACACCAAGAAAGTTGTTATAAAGATCTTGACACAAGGCTCGCAGATTAAGCTCTTTGTACTCTTGGTTTTCCGATTTTTCTTCAAATTCTTTGAGCACATTAAGATTACCTAATAGCTTACCAAAACGTATGACTTCATTATTTAAAGAAGACAAACGTTCTCCGGATATCGGAACGACTCCATCAATCATAGCTTCTAGATTCATTTGCAGTACATTTAAGGGGTTTCTCAATTCATGAGAAATATCGGAAATTAAGCGTCTTCTTAAGGTGTCTTGCTGATCCATTTTTTCGCCTAAGGTGTTGATGCTTTGTCTTAACTGCTCAATCTCCATGATGTCTGTTTTTAAGTTCTCGCGAGACTTAAAATTGCCTTGAGATAATTTAAAACTAGTGGATGCGATGGACGATATCGGTTCAGATAGTTGTTTGGATAAGAAGAAGGAAAAAGCAAAAATTAATAAGGAACCAATGATGGCGCTGGCTAAAACGGACATCGTTAGGCTGAAAATAAACTCTTCTTCGTTGGTAGAGATGAGTAGAGGCGTAAACTGGCCTATGGTAACATAGCCGACGGTTTCGCTGTCCACTACTACATTATGTCGCTTAAAATTAAACTGCTCTAGGCTAAGGGGAGGGGCTCCTTCAGGTTGTCTTGCGCTGAGTTGTGCGAGGACAAGTTCTGGCTCTAGTTGCCATAGCGTTTTTTCGTTTTTATCTTCAAGTTTAACCGAGAAACCAGAAATGGTGGCTTCACGCACTACGCTTGTACCCGAATCCACATTCCACCCTTTTTTCCCGTTGGAAATGTAATCATCACGAAACTCTCCAACGATGCGTTGGTCTCGAGATTCTTGATTTGCCCGGATGTAAATGGAATATTGGCGATTAATATTAAAGTTGATGGTGATGTAGGTTAACATCAAGGCCATGAGGGCTGATGCGGTTATTGCAACAGCCAATTTGTAACGAATGGTATTCAATTAAAGATCACCACCAAATTTATACCCTAGTTTGAATACCGTCAGAATATATTCTGGGTTTTTCGTGTCTTCTTCAATTTTCTTGCGGATATTTTTAATGTGTACATCGATGGTTCGATCGACGCCTTCAAAGTCAGCCCCTAAAACTTTCTCAATCAAGAGTTCTCTGGACATAACGACTCCTTGGTTGGATGCCAAAATCTCTAAGATATCGAACTCGATGGGTGTTAAAGGGATGTTTTCACCGCGAACCCGAACCTCCCGACGTTCCTTATCAATGATTAGTTCTCCATTGTTATAGGTAAAGGTATTGGGATTCACAACGGGCTCATTTAATCTGCGGAATAGAGCGTTGATTCTTGCCGTTAGCTCTCGAGGGGAGAAAGGTTTTACAAGATATTCGTCGGCACCCATTTCAAGCCCTTGGATACGGTCTTCCAGAGCGGATTTAGCTGTTAGCATAAATACATAGGCAGAACTTTTCTCACGGATTTTCAAGCAAATTTCTTCTCCGGAAATATCGGGAAGCATAAGATCCAAGATGACCAAATCAAAGGTATCTTGTTCAAATAGTTCAAGTCCACGATAGCCGCGGGTTGCAGTTTCGACTTCATAGCCTTCTTTTTTTAAATAAGCTTCGATGGCTTCCAAAACAGAAACTTCATCTTCTATCACTAGTATTTTACTCATGGCAAATCTCCTTTAAAACATGTGACTTTATTATACCACGGCTTACATTTTAGTGCTTTTTCAATTTTATACTGGGGATCAGGAGACTGCAAACCACTTGCAATTAGTTTGAAATCAGCTCAAGGAGGGCTTTTCAGTATATAATATAATAATCCGTAGAAAATAAGTCTGAATTAGGAGGATATAATGAAACCTATAAACATATACGTTTACGGCATGAACTGAGCATCCTGTGCTGCAAAAATAGAAAGTGATATTGGTGCACTGGAAGGCGTTCAATCTGCTTCCATTAACTTAGCCAATGAATCCCTTCGAATTTATGCAGAGGATGGCATCGGGGATGCTATTATAAAACAAGCTGAAAAAATTGTTCACACCCACGAACCCCATGTTCGATTTCAACCGGTCATTTCCGGAACGGATACACCCGAACAAAACCAATCTACCAATCAGGACGAGGGTGCAACAAGTCCTTTTGGACTGGACATGTTACATTGGAATTTAGGTCGGATCATAGTGTCTTTAAGCTTATTTTTAGTTTCTTTTCTGGTTCAAGATCCTTGGACAGATGGGATATTGATTATCGCTTATGTTCTTTCTGGTTATCAAATTATCGGAACAGCTCTAAGGAATTTGACCAGGGGATTAGTGTTTGATGAAAACTTTTTAATGACATTAGCTACAATTGGTGCTTTTGCCATTAGACAACCTCATGAAGCCGTAGGTATTATGGTTTTTTATATGATTGGGGAATATTTCCAAGACCTGGCGGTTCATCGCTCCCGTCGCAGCATCAAAGATTTGCTAAACATTCGTCCTGATTATGCCATGGTACTCGTCGATGGAGAACCCATGAAAGTAAATCCGGAATCTGTTGAAGTCGAAGATATTATTTTAGTCCGCCCAGGTGAACGGGTTCCCCTGGACGGAATCATCCTAGAAGGCTATTCTCAGCTAGATACTCGAGCCTTAACGGGAGAATCCATCCCAAGAGAAGCGGAAAGTGGAGATGAAGTTCTCTCTGGAGTGATAAACTTGACATCAGCATTAACCATTCAAGTCTCAAAGCCTTATGGTGAGTCCACTGTTTCTCGAATTATGGAGTTGGTTGAAAATTCAGCCCATCAAAAGGGAAAAACTGAAAAGTTCATTACAAAGTTTGCAAGGGTCTATACTCCGATCGTCGTGGTCTTGGCATCAATTGTTGCCTTCGTGGTTCCTTTGCTTTTATCCCAGCCCTTTAGTCCATGGATTCGTAAAGGTCTAGTGTTTTTAGTTATTAGTTGCCCCTGTGCCTTGGTTATTTCTATCCCCTTAGGGTTCTTTGGTGGTTTAGGCTTGGCTTCTCGCAATGGCATCTTAATTAAGGGTTCAAACTTTTTAGAAGAGTTAAAAAATCTTAAGACAGTAGTACTAGATAAGACAGGAACCGTGACTCAAGGTACCTTTCAAGTGACTGAAATTAAACCGCAAGCTGGATATAGCCTGGAAGAAGTGATAAGACTTGCAGCCCTGGCTGAAGTTGACTCACCTCACCCCATTGCAAAGTCAATTCTTGAACGACTGGGGGAACCTTTGGATCGTTCTCATTTGGTCTCCTCCGATGAATTGAGAGGGAAGGGACTAAAAGCTACTCTAACCGATGAAACGTTAATATTTGCCGGGAATAAAAAATTAATGGATGAGCTGAACGTTTCAGTAGAAGATCCAATTGGAACCACCGTATTTGTTGTTCGCCAACAGAATGGAAACAACGAATATATAGGTAGTATCCTAATTGAAGATGAAATCAAAGTCGATTCAAGACAAGCTATTAAAGATATGAAAAGTTTGGGCGTTGAGCACTTTGTTATGCTGTCAGGTGATAACGAAGCCATCGTAGCCCGAGTGGCGAAAGAAGCTGGAATTGAAGAGTACCAAGCTCACCTATTGCCTCAAGATAAAGTATATGCAGTGGAAGCCATCATTAAACAACAAGGAGCTGGAGAATTCACCGCTTTTGCAGGAGATGGCTTAAATGATACCCCAGTTCTTAAAATGGCAGATATTGGAATCTCCATGGGGTCCATTGGTTCGGCTGCAGCGATCGAAGCCTCTGATGTAGTCCTTATGGATGACTCCTTAATTAAAATTCCCTTGGCCATGAATATTTCAAGGTTAACCAATCGAATTGTCTTGCAAAATGTTGTCATGGCTCTTGGTGTCAAGTTAATTGTTATGGTTCATTCGGTTTTCTTTAAAGAAAATATTTGGCTGGCAATCTTTGCTGATGTAGGAGTAGCGCTTTTAGCTGTGCTTAATGCATCGAGATTGTCTCGAATGAATCCCGAGTATGACATTAAAGAGTAGAGAGCAAATAACAAAACATACATATAACAAAACAAGCAAAAATAAAACCGGCTTTTAAGCCGGTTTTATTTTTATTCTTTATAGTTTTTTCTGGTGATGACGTTTGATGAGATGTTCGTACTCATCAGGTGATGTGCGGATTCTTGTAGGATCTTTAAAGAAGTCCTTGGTCAGTTTAGCAACAACACCAGATAGGGCGATAAGACCAACTAAGTTTGGAATGGCCATTAAACCATTGAGAGTATCGGAAACGTCCCAGATAATTGTAAGTCCGCCGACTGCTCCAATGATGACTGTACCAATAAATACTACGGTATAAGGCATGATGGCTTTAAATCCAAACAAGTACTCAATACATTTTTGACCATAGTAGCACCAGGCAACGATGGTGGTAAATGCAAAGAGAAGAATACCGAGGGTAACAATGAGCCCGCCACCTTTAAAACCGGTAGCAAAAGCATTTGTTGTTAACACAGCACCCGTTAATGTTGGATCTGCTTCTAAAACACCAGAGGTTAAGATAACGAGAGCAGTCATGGTACAGATTACGAGGGTATCAATAAATACTTCAAATGCTCCCCAGATACCTTGACGGACTGGATGGTCAGTGTGTGCTGCAGCATGAGCGATTGGAGCGGAACCTAGTCCAGCTTCATTGGTGAAGACTCCACGGGCAATACCAAAACGCATAGCCTGCATCATAGTGAAGCCTAAGATTCCACCGCCGGCTGCTTTGAGGTTAAAAGCGTTGTTGAAAATTAAACCAAATGCACGTGGGATCTGATTCGCTTCAATAACTAAAATAACAAGGGCGCCAAGAACATAAAGAATTGCCATGATTGGAACCATTTTTTCAGCAAATTCACCAATACGTTTGATTCCACCAATAAGAACGGCTGCTGCTCCGGCTGCGATAACTAAACCAACTAGTAGTTCATTTAAGTTAAAGGTTTCTCTCATTGCAGCGGAGATTGAGTTGGACTGTGTCATGGAACCAATTCCGAAAGCGGCCAAGGCTCCAAATATTGCGAAGATAACACCGAGCCATTTCATTCCTGTACCATTTCTAATATAGTACATGGGACCACCGGCCCATTCACCCGCTTCGTTCTTTTCGCGATAAGCGATGGAGAGAACAACTTCAGCAAACTTAGTGGTCAATCCGACAATGGCTGCAAGCCACATCCAAAATACTGCACCAGGTCCACCAGAAGCGATGGCAGTAGCGACACCGGCAATATTACCGGTTCCAACAGTTGCTGCTAGAGCAGTTGAAACTGCCTGGAATGGAGTGATACCGTCTGCACCTGCGGCTGCTTTGTCGAAAATCCTTCCAAAAGTGTTCTTCATGACAAAGCCAAATTTTCTGAAGATAATGAAACCGGTAACAATTGTAAGAATAATTCCAGCACCTACCAATAGGATCAGCATGGGTGGCCCCCAAACTATACTATTGACTTGATCATTAATTTTTTCGATCATTTCCAAGATAATGTACCTCCCTGATATTTTATGTTCATTTAAATTATAATCAATTTTCGATATGATATGTCTATATTTTGAAGTTTTTGTAAAAGTTTATGACTATCATAATGATTTAGGGCAAATATATTGTTAAACTGATTGGATTAACAAAAAATATAGTTTCATAATTAAAAATTAATTATGAATACTGAAAATATTGATAAAACATATACAATATCAAGAGAAAAGATTGATAATTAACAATCAATAATGACTAATTTAGGAGTTTGATAAGCTTTTCACTAAATAATCAGGCTTGAAATGCTGAAGGTAGATCATATTCTCCAGTATTTGATAACCTTTCCAATCACGGAGCGAGTCGGAATGAATAGGATCTTTGCCCCAAGTCCAAGGGATGGACCAATATCCTTTCGAATGGACGGACGCTTCGAGATGACTGCAGTAATAATCAGCGATTTCTTTGATAGCAGGATAATAGGGGCTTTTAGGAGAGTTTAAAAAGAAAGAGGGTGTTGTTATATAATTATCTGACTGATAGCTTGTAGGATCGCTGGCAACGGTTTCCTTTATGAGCTGTCGAATCTTATTTAAAAAGCCTTCTGGTAGAAGGTCGGGGCGTATTGCTAATAAAACTTCTCCAGAACGAGCAAAGTTCGCCAACTCGTGCACCTCGGGTTTGTAATCTGAAGACATAAAATCTTCCATAGCAGCGTTGATGATGGTTTCAGCTTTGCTATAAATGTTAGGGTAGTGTTTACCTGTTTCAATAATAAAGGCAGCCAATTCTACACTAGGATTCCAACCCCAAAATTCATTTTCTTTTGAGAAATGCCACCAAGGTGCGTGGGGAGCTTCATTAATTTCGGGAATTGTGGTTGGCCAGCGGTTTTCAATTAGTGTTTCATCTAAATAGTTTAAAATTTTATCAATCATTTGATTGGCCATTGTCGGAAATTTAATTTCCCGTAAAATTAAAGTAGCAGACCAAGTGGCAATGGGGGAAGAGTAAGGAGTGCGTAAGTCCGGTTCCAAACCATGGCCAAAGCCCCCATCGGAATTTTGATAAGCAGCAAGGGCCTTTAAGACGTTTTGGGCCTTTCCATCTTCAAATTGAAAATACCAGCGGGCCACATCAAGGGGTCTAGAATTACGGATAAGCCAAGTGCGAATAGAACGTAATTTTTTGGTACTCATTTAATATCCTCCTTAGGAATTGAGGTAATAGTTAAATTAAATCCATTGGTTTACTAGAGGTTAGGGGAGACAGCAAGGATAACATTGTGTTATACATTAATTATAGTTGATTTTGATGAATAAATGGTAAAGCATAGCCGGTTAGGAATGATATACTAACAAGACACGAGGTGATCAAATGGTGTTATTTAAGAAAACTAAAAGAAAAAAACCGCTGACTGATATCGGCATGGGTGTAGATTTGATTTCAGAAATCATGGCACAAACAAACCAAGAAATCTCCGAGATGGATCCGATAAACATACTACTTATTGGAAAAACAGGTGTTGGCAAGTCAACCCTGATCAATGAAATCTTTAGAGAAAATTTGGCGGAAACAGGAATTGGAGCACCGGTAACGAGACATTTAGAAAAAATATCCAAAGAGGGCGTGCCGGTTAACCTATATGATACAAAGGGATTGGAGTTATCTTCCGAGTCCCAACGGAAGGTTCAAAAGGAAGTTATGGACCTAATTAAGAAACTCGAGGTAACAGGTAATCCAGCGGAGAAAATTCATTGTATTTGGTTTTGTGTGAGTAGCCAATCACGGAGACTTGAGGAAACGGAAAAAATATGGATCAATGGACTAGCAACCATGCTTCCAGTGATTGTAGTGTTAACCCAAGCCATGGATCAAGCAGGAGCCGATGAATTAAAATCTTATGTTAATAAAGAATGCCCTGACATCGTAGATTGTATTCCTGTGGTGGCTAAGGCCTATGAGTTGGGCCCTTATACCTTAAGTAGCTTTGGTTTAAAAGAACTGATCCATAAAACCTATGGCGCAATCCCTGAAGAATCGAAACGGGCTTTTATTAATGCCCAGCGTGTAGATATTGAGAAAAAAGCTGAGATGGCCACACGCTGGGCCAAACGATTTGTTTATGAAACCTTTGCTGTGGGTTTCATCCCTATACCCTTTGCTGATGCCCCAATCATTGCCTCATCGCAAGTTACCATGATTGCAAAGATTACATCCATCTTTGGAATATCCTATGATCGGGCCTTGATGACATCGATTTTTGGAGCCATGGCCGGGATTGGTGGAGCTGTTGTAACTGGTAGGGCATTAACCACAAATCTTTTGAAAATGGTCCCAGGCGCAGGCTTTTTAATCACTGGTGCCATATCAGGCAGTACTGCAGCTAGTCTTACATTTACCATGGCAAAGATTTATATCAGTGCTTTAAAAGAAGTCAGCCAACGCGAATATCAGGGCGAAACTATTATGCCGGAAGAAATTAAAAGGTTAGTTGAGGCAGAAATAAAAAAATATATGACACGAAAGAAAAGCTGAAGAAGGGCAAAGAAAGAGTAAAAAAAGACCACAGAGAAAAGCTAAAAAATCCAGAGAGCAAAGTTGGGAAATAGCGAAACAATAGCTATATAAAAGATATCGATATAAAGTCATCTTTAAGTAAAATTGAAACGAATCAAACCTGTCAACACGAAAAGCAGCTTTTCAGTCGTCTTTACTAATTAATGTAAAGAGACGAAATGCTGCTTCTCGTTATCAAAAACAATGTAGTTAAAAGGATAGAATATTAGACCGAGGCATTAACTTAAATAGGAAATTAAATAAATAGGTTTGGAAGTATTAGGATGGATTTGTTTCGGATACAATAACTTGTTCATAAGGAATGTTATTGGTATCTAAAAGATGAAGAGCAAAATCATCCATACGGTAGCCCACTTCATAGTAGATTTTAGTGATTCCTGATTGGATAATTGCCTTAGTGCAATGAAGACAAGGAAAGTGTGTCACATAGATCACACAATCACGAATGGGTATGCCTTCTTTGGCGCAGTAGGATATACAATTTAGTTCGGCATGCTGGGTGGCAATGCAATGGTCATCGCGCATGGCATGGCCAACTTCAGAACAATGCGGAGTTTTACGACCAACAGATCCATTGTACCCAGTGGCTACAATGCGGTTTTCATGATTAACAATTATGGCACCTACATTGGCACGGTCGCACGTTGAACGTTCCGCTGCTAATCGAGCAAGATTCATAAAATAATGAGGCCAATCCTGACGAGATTTTGGCTCCTTGGTACTTTTAACATATTGATAGCTGGGTGACAAAAAAACACATCCTTTAGATTTTTTGTTTATTATAACATGAAGAGAATGGCCTTAATATGTAACAATACTTGAAATATAATGAGAAACCACTAAATTGATGATTAAGGTTTGGTAGAATAGGGATAAGAAATATAACTTTGAAAAGAATTTAGGGTTTCGATATAAAATTAAGGACAGAGGAGATTTTTAGCTAGGTACAAACAACTGGAATATAAACCAGGAAGGTGAGACTATGGGAAAAAACCAATCAAAACATAAGACTAAGAAAAAAAAGAAAGAGCATCATTTAAAAAATCAAAAGAACCAAGATAAAAAAGGCTTAAATAAGCCGAATAAAAGTAATCCGGAAATTATATCTGATCAGGATCAAATAATGCAACAAGTTCCTGAATCAGCCACAGTGAAAGATATGAATGGAAATGGTGTCTTGCAGAATGGACGATATCAAACAGAGATGCAGCTAGCAGCACAAGAAGGAAAGCAAATACCGGGTCCTCGTTTCAAAATTACACCAGAAGAAAAAATTGAATCGGAATTTCCAGCTGAAATTAATGATATTTTAGAAGTAAATGATGAAGATGCATTAGCAGAACATCTAGCTTACTTACAACGCCGACTAAGAGCCTTAAAGGTTCCAGTAATGATAGTATTAGAAGGAGCCTATGCATCGGGTAAGGGTCGTATCATTAATGAACTATTATTAGGTTTAGATGCTCGATATACCCAGTTTATCGAAAGTAGGCCACCATCAGAAGAAGACTTGAAAAAGCCTTTCTTAACACACTATTTGGAGACCTTGCCAGACAATAAAACCTTTAATATATATTATCGCAGTTGGTATTCAATGTATAATTACTATAAAAATAGAATATCTGACCAAATTCACTATAAGAATCCTGATATTTTAGTAGAAGAAATCAGGGAGTTTGAAAAATCCTTAGCTGATAACGGCTATGTCATTATTAAGTTTAAAATAAAAATTGATCCAGACAAACAACGAGAGCACATTCAAAAGATGATGGAATCGCCCCTTACAATGTGGAAGGCTCAAGAGTTTGATAAAGACAACAACGAAGTTTATGTGAAAGAAATGGAACGCGTGATGGAAATCACCGATGAACCTTATGCGCCTTGGCACACTGTGGAATATACTAAAAAATCTGATAGCACCGCAGAAGTCATGAAACGAGTGATTGAAATTCTCGACGAAAGATTACGGGCAGAAGAAGCAAAGCCTGAAGTTAGTCCGATGGATCGAGATGGAGATTTTACAGGGGATACAAAGGGACTTTTGGATCAGGTAGATCTTTCAAAAGAACTTTCTAATAAGGAATACTCTGACGTTTTAAAACCACTGCAAAGCCAGATGCGACAAGTTCAACATGCACTTTATTTAGAACGCATTCCCCTCGTTCTCGTTTTTGAAGGCTGGGATGCAGCCGGCAAGGGAGGGGCTATACACCGAATGCTGGCAGAACTTGACCCGACCAACTACACCGTTCATACCACAGCTTCACCCAATGACTTTGAAAAGAGTCATCACTATTTATGGCGTTTTGCCAACAAGTTCCCCCGAGCTGGACATATTTGGATATGGGATCGAAGTTGGTATGGACGAGTTATGGTGGAGCGTATAGAAGGTTATGCCACAGATCTTGAGTGGTCGCGAGCTTACGATGAAATAAATAGTTTTGAGAAGATCCTTACCAATTATGGGGCCATTGTTTTAAAGTTTTACATTCATATTGACAAAGAAACACAGTTGAAACGCTTTGAAGCAAGGCAAGAAAACCCGGCTAAAACGTGGAAGATAACAGATGAAGATTGGCGCAATCGGGACAAGTGGGATAAGTACACAGAAGCTGTCAATGATATGATCGCTAAAACTTCCACAAAAAAAGCACCGTGGCATATTATTGAAGGAAACAATAAAAAGTATGCTAGGGTACGAGTTTTAAAGGAAATCATTCAAGCCTGTGATGAGCGTCTTGAACTGATTAATTTAAATGGTGAGGATAAAAAGAAGGACAAATAAATTGGAAAAGTAATGATCCGAAAAAATAGTGGTTTGAAAACAGTAATGAAATGAAAGAAATAAAAACAATCAATACCAAAACAAATGAAAGAATAAAATATCAAAGCACTAAGAGCGCGGTCCTTTAAGGATTGCGCTCTTAGTGCAAGGTGACTGATTTATGAGAGAAGAAATTAAGGTGTTTGATTACGACTTTGCTGTGACCCAATGACAAACTCAGGAGTGATGCCAAAGGTTCGTTTGAAATCCTGATGAAAGTAAGCAAATTGTTCCTTGGTGAAATGAATCATCATTTCATTTTCTAAGGGAATAATGAGCTTGCTATTGGTGAGGGAAATTCCTTTTGCATCAAATTTACTAATGGTTCCATAAGCAATGGCTTTTGCTAGCTTTAGGATCAGACCTACTTTTCGAATCACCCGTATATCTCGTTGGCTTAACATGCGTTTTCCTAAGTGGTCCTTTAGGATATCATCAGAGGACCTTACTGTAGCGCTGGAAGCTGCCAACAAAATTTGCTTTTGTGAGATGCCATGAATTGGAGCGTTCAAGATGCTATAAAAGGTGTTGCGATCTCGCTGGAAAAAATTAATGCTCTTACCAATATCATTCAGATAAGTGGCTGTTTTCATTACTTTTTTCATATACTTTAAATCAGATTGCTTTTTGGATAAAACGTCAAAGATAGGCTCTGTAATTTCCCATAAAGCTTCACCCTCGTAGTCATCGGACATATGATTGGCTATGATGTTCCGAAGTGAAAATTCAAGCACGTTGGGTACTAATTTTTTTGCACCAAACAAATATTCAAATAAAAGCCCATCCCGCACTCCGGCACCTGAGACAAAAACTTTTTCACTTCCAAGATAATCAGACATGGATTGGATCAAGACTAAAGATCCTGTAAAGATATCATCTCGATCCCAAGGAAGCCCTCTGGGCCGAGGCCCAGATCCGTTCTTCCAATCTAAAACAATATCTACGATTTGGGCTAAATCGTTTTTATCCATCGAGTAGTTATGTGCGATAAATTGTGATTGATTTTTACGTAAGCGGTCGATTTTCCCAGTAGTTCGGACAGAACCACCAATTCCGATGAGGGGTAGGCCCTTTGCGCTCTTAAGCCAAGGGAGTTTGGAAAATTGTTCATCTATGTATAATCTAAGCTGATTAATTTTCTCGCCATTGGCATCCATTGACAGATCAAACTTCTCCATGAGAGGAATAGACCCTAAACGAAGGCTCACAGACTCCACTAAACGGCGGTTACGAATAAGCATGAGTTCAGTGGNNCAGTGGAGGACCCGCCGATGTCAAAGGCTAGGGCGTTTTTTATATCAAGGGTGTTGATACAACCGATATAATTATAATAAGCTTCTTCTAATCCAGATAAGATTCGGATTTCAGTTCCTAATACTTTGCGTGCTCGAGTTAGAAATTTATTTTGATTTTTGGCTCGACGAACTGCTTCTGTTGCTACGCAAATAATTTCGTTAACACCCTTAGTTTTCATTACATTTGAAAAATGAGTGAGAACGAGTATGCCGTAATCAATACGGTTTTCATTCATAGACCCGTCGGGGGTCATATCCTGTCCCAACCGGGCAGAGTGTTTAATTTGATCGGTGATTCGATAAAAATGGCCGTTCACATCCATGATGACTAGTCGAATGGAGTTGGAGCCGATATCGATAATTCCCAGTTTCATATTGGCACTTCCTCTTTTGTTGCTTTACCTTATTATAAATGAAAGCTGACAAAAGGGGGATAAAGAAGTTAATTTAGCTAGGGAAATAAATAATCGGCCAAGAAGATGATTATTTATTTAGAAAGAGCGGTATTTAAGGTTCAGGATTAAAATAAAAACATTCTCCATTCCAGGGGCATTTTCTTAAAACTAATCTTAGATTATTGCAATACTATCTTTTATTTTCTACACAATGGCAGTCTTGAAAACCCAATTAATGGATTATTCACATCTCATAGGAACCATAATGGTAAAATATAGTCAAAGCAAGTCTAGGATAGAGTTACCCCCTAAACACGACTGACATAGGAGTGACTATGGATTCATTAGATTTAAATAGTGAGAATTATATTAATAGAGAACTATCTTTTTTAGAGTTTAATCAGAGGGTTTTAAATGAAGCTAGAGATTTAAATAACCCTTTTTTTGAGCGGTTGAAATTTGCATCAATTGTTACATCGAACTTGGATGAGTTTTATATGATTCGCTATGGTTCTTTGTCTGATCAGATTGCAGCGGGTTTGGAGAAAACGGATCCATCGGGCTTAACACCGCTGGGACAAACCAAGGCCATCGATATTCGTTCAAGAAAACTTCAATATGAACTATATGAAATTTACAATGAGGAGTTAATGCCAGCGGCGAAAAAATTGAACCTGCAAATTCGGCGCAAAGAAGATTTAAAGTCCGATCAAATAAAGTACTTAAACCAGCTTTATGAGGAGAGTATATTTCCTGTATTAACCCCGATGGTAATTGATTCATCGAGACCATTTCCACTTATTATGAATAACACCTTAAATATCGCTTTGAATTTGGTGGATGATGAAGGACGTTCTTTTTTAGGGACAGTCCAGGTCCCTTCAGTTTTAGATCGCTACTATATCATTCCAAGTTCAAAATCAAAACATATCATTTTGTTAGAAGATATCATTAAACTTCATCTTAAAGAATTGTTTGATGCTTACACCATTGAAGACATGGCCAGCTACAAGGTGACTCGAAATGCCGATCTTGAGTATGACGAAGATGACGCCCAAGACCTTTTAATGGTGATCAAAGAAACCTTAAAGCAGCGCAAATGGGGTCGTGTCGTTAAACTTGAGGTGGAAGAGGATATTTCATCCAAATTGTTGCAGCGATTGATGGAACGGTTTGAAATTGATGAATCCAATGTATTTCGGCTAAACGGCCCATTAGATTTGACCTTCTTAACAAAAGTAGCGGGGCTACCTGGTTATGGAATGATGAAATTTGAAACAATCAATCCCCTCCCAGTTCCTGAGCTTTCATTGTTTCCCGATATATTCAAGGCTATATCAAGTCAGGATGTTTTAATCCATCATCCCTATGAAAGCTTTGATTCAGTTATTAACCTTGTAAAAACGGCGGCAAGAGATAAAGATGTATTAGCCATCAAGATGACATTGTACCGAGTATCTGGCAATTCGCCTATTGTTGAAGCCTTAGCGGAAGCAGCGGATCTTGGAAAGCAAGTCACAGTGCTAGTGGAACTAAAAGCTAGATTTGATGAAGAGAACAATATAAACTGGGCTTTACGCTTAGAAAAAGCTGGTTGCCACGTCATTTATGGCGTGGTTGGTTTAAAAACCCATAGTAAAGCGCTATTAATTATCCGCCGTGAGAACAGCAAAATTAAGCGTTACGTTCATGTGGGAACAGGAAACTACAATGATGTAACGGCAAAACTTTATACTGATATTGGTTTATTTACAGTTAACGATGAGATTGGAGAAGATATCTCTAACATGTTTAACCGCCTATCAGGTCAAACTCAAATTAAGGAGCTAAAAAAAGTATCGCTAGCACCCAATTTTATGCGCGAAAAATTTAATGAGTTGATTCAAAGAGAAGCCCATAATGCTCGCCAAGGAAAGAAAGCAAAAATCATTGCTAAAATGAATTCTTTAGTGGATAAAGAAATTATCCATGAACTTTATAAAGCATCCATGGATGGAGTCGAGATTGAACTAATTGTCCGAGGGATTTGTTGTTTGAGACCGAACGTTAAAGGATTATCAGAAAACATTACTGTTCGAAGCATTGTTGGGCGATTTTTAGAACATTCTCGTATATTTTATTTTCATGATAATGGTAAGGATAAATATTATATTTCCAGTGCAGATTGGATGGAACGTAACTTGAATAAACGTATAGAACTACTTATTCCCGTTGAGGATAAGAATTGCAAAATGAAATTAAAAGAAGTATTAGAAATTACTCAGTTGGATACTGCTAAGGCAAGAATCCTAATGCCAGATGGTAGCTATCAGCGAGTAAAAAAGGAAGGTTCTGCTTTTAATTCTCAGGAAGCTTTTATTGAACTATACCAACAACGAAATGAAAACTTCAGAAATAAACTGAGTCAGGAAGGTCTTGGAAATGAAAATTTACTTCTGTAAACATAGTAATGAAGTAGAACATGCAGCTTATTCATTAGAGAAAAAAATCCCCGGGCTTGAAACGGAAATAAAAAGTTGTATACATCAATGCAGTCGTTGTAAAAAGACCTTGGTAGCCAAGTTGGATGGGCAAGAAATTCAAGGACGTGATGAAAAAAGTTTAGTTAAAGAAGTTAAAAAAATTATAAAAAAGAAGAAGAAACTGGAAACTAAAAATAAGTCGGAATCGAAAGCAGCGGGGAAAAAGCGAACAGGTCACGAGAAAAAGTCTCATAACAACAAAGACTCAAAAGTTAAAAATGCTAAAGATAAAAAAGATAAAGAGACTAAAAACAAAGGGTCTAAAAACAAAAAAGAGAAAGACTCACAGGTAAAGGATAAAAAGGCAAAAAGTAGAGATGCCAAAGAAAAAAATTGAAGGTTCCAAAAAACTAAATTTGGGGTGAACCAATAAAAACAGAGAGAAAAAAGAAACATATAAAATCGAAGAAGAAAAATGCAGAAGAAAAATAAAGAGGAAAAATAAAGAGGAAATCCGAATAAGACATTCAAGGGGGAAATCTGAGGAGAAATCAATTAAATCTGGAAAGAAATCGGAGATAACCTAAATATGAAATTTAAGAACAAATAAAACCAAGAAAAAGAGCGGAAGACGAAGATTCAAGGAGTATAGGCTAGAAATTTATATTAAAACTAAAGTACAGCTGTAAAACGGAGTCAGTGATCAATCACTGACTCCGTTTTACTTAAAGGGTTGTATAAATTTTAAATTAGTGAATTAGCGTAATCTAACCTTTTTTTATGTTAGATCTTCAAATACAGGTTCTTGACCACAGGTAATAGGTTCTTTGGAAGGATCGTTATGTTCCATACGGTTGACTAAGAGACGATATTTGACAACTGAGTCTTCTTTGAATTTTTGAATGGAGACAAGGTTATGAGTGTCTTGGCAGTCTTCTGGCAAATTTTTTGCTTGTTCGTTTGCTTCTTCCATGGTGTCAAAAACTTTCTTGTAAATAATCATAGAAACCTCCTTGTGATCTGTGATGATATAATTCAATTATAGCTTATTGATGTGAATAATGTTTTAACATGAAATATCTAAACGGAATATTTTGACTTATTAGACACTATGGTGGTTAGATGTCCTGTCTATTTGTTATTATAAACATATTGAAATCCTAAAAGTAAACGTTTAAAGTAAATATTGAAAGTGAGATGAGTCATTTGATCCGGTTTGTTCAACCAGTAGGTTTTTCGTCAAGATCTATGAATCTCCAAAGTCAAGAAAATGAAGGGCTTTTGCAGGATGAAATTAAAGAAATGATGAAGGTGATTGGTGAATGGCAGGCTGACTTGCTATTGCTAGACATCCACAATCTAAAGGGATTTATAGAAAATCATGTCGAATTGATTCACAAAGCATTAAATATGATTCCCAAGGTTAAAATTATTGCCATAAATACTAACGCTGAACAAAATAATGAAAGCATTACACAAATTAATAATAACTGGCAAGAAGCAGTAGATTTGCCCAACTTAATAATATTACAGGAGTTTGAAACAATTTTTCTAGATGAATTGGGTTTGATCATTCATGGGGGTTCTGTTTTTAGTGAAAAAGAATTCAGCTACTTGCCTAAGTTAGCTGTGCTTGATAACCGTTGGCCCAATTTACTAGTTTTGCCAGAGAATTATTTATTTAGTCTTACAGATAAGGGCAAGATAAGACTTGGTGCTTTTGATTACACAACGATTCACCCATGGCTTGATGAAAAGAGAGATCAATGGGGAGAACAGTCTGACCTACTTTCAGTAAAAACAGCATCTGGAAAAGGCAGTAGCAAAAGTTTATATATTAAAGGTCTGATTAAAAAGGATTGTGTAAGCTGGGAAATTAGCCCCTCTTATGAAAATAAAAAGTAATCAGGCTAAGGTGAACGATAAAATTTAACGGGTTAGTTGGAATCAAACAAGAGACCTATGATATAATAAACTTCGGTGAGTTAGCATCAGAAAAAGTGTTTCTAATAACTGGGAAATAAAATAATCCAGGTTTCACCATTTCATACCAGTGTCTGCTAGACACAGGCTTTAATTCTTTAAATATTGAGTTTAAGTTAGGTAAAAACAATGAAGGGATGGGCCTTTAACAACAGTATGGATTACGTAGTAATTGATCTTGAATTTAATAATATGCAAGGTGTTTATCAAAACATGAAGCAATACCTAAACCGGGAAAATTCCTACAAGCGGAGACTGTATCCAAATGAGATTATCCAAATTGGCGCAGTTCGGCTCAATGGAGGTCATACAGTTGGCGAAGGAATGAACCTTATTGTAAAAAACACTTTTTATAAGAATCTTAATCCCTTTATCAGTGAGATGACAGGGGTCACTCAAGAAGATATGGATCAGGGAATTTTGTATCCAGAAGCCATCCATCAGCTAGAAGAATTTTGCCGCGATGCGATTGTTGTGACTTGGGGTGTGTCAGATATCTATGAAATTATTAGGAATTGCCATATGCACCAAACACCAAGAATTATTCTAGGCGAACGGTACTTAGATCTTCAAACGTGGATAGGAAAGCAATTAGCTGGAAATCGAACCCCTAGCTTAAAACATGTTATGGAAGAGTTTGGCGTTGAGGTGGATGATGAAAAACTCCATGATGGATTTTATGATGCTCAATCAACTGCTTTTGTTTTAAAACGAGTGCTAGAGCGCTATGGTAAAGTGGATGGATTGACTCGTTCCCGCGTTTTATTTTCTTCAGATTCAATCTTTATCAATGACATATCCGTTCGTGAGATTCCAGATAAAGAAATAACTACCCATTGTCCTTTGTGTGAAGGACAGATTATTTATGACATATCAATGAATAATGAAAATGGGAAGGTGAGATCACTCTACCATTGCGAAGAATGCAAGAGTTTTTTCTACGAAGATATATCAGTGAAAGAGAATATGTTAGGAGAACGTAAATATTTTAAAAAGATTAAAAAAGTGCCGGAGGATTTCTTCCGCACCATTATCGGTCAACGACAAGCCAGACGAAGTAAGTATTATTAGTGAGTTCGAAACTGCTTAATAATATATAAGGAACTTGTTTAGATGAAATTTATTTTTGGAAAATACACCAAAATGAAAAAAAACGTAGAAGAATTGATTAAAATTTTCAAATCGACTTCAATTTGTGGTAAACTATAACTACCAATGCACAGGGAGATGTCAATGAACATAATGTTTTTTCTCTCACCTAAAAGTGAGACTGTCTATGAAACACTGAATGTGAAATTGCAACATGTTTTAGAGCGGATGAATCACCATCGGCTGACAGCGATTCCAGTCATTGATCAAGAAGGCAGATACATCGGTACGATGACAGAAGGAGATGTGCTCCGAGTTATCCAAGAAAATCCAACCACTTCATATGAAAAAGTAGCAAAATTAAAAGTGAGCCAAATCCCAAGACGGTCAGACCATAAGAGCGTTCGTGTGGATGAAACCCTTAATAGTATTGTTGATTTAACATTGAGGCAAAACTTTGTCCCTGTGGTGGATGATGAGGGAACCTATATTGGTATCGTTAAGCGAGCTGATATTATCGAGTATTTGTATGAGTCCAAGATTAATAAGCCCGTAAGGGCTCTTTAATATAAAGGCTGAGGAAATTCTTCAGCTTTCTTTATCGAAAGATAAATGAAAAGATTTTGGCTGACCGTAAAGTGCGGCTGGCCCAGGAGGGAATTGTAGAATGGAAAATGAAAACAAGAACACTCAGGAAGAGATTTTAACTTCTGAGAATCCGGTAGAAGAGACTGAGGTTGTCGAAACTGAAGTTGCAGAAGCTACCAACGAGGTACAGGCTGAACCTGTAGAAGAAGCAGCAGGAGAAGAAGCTGTATCTGAGCCTGTAGAGGCTCAGGAGACTGAGGAAGGAGAAATGTCGATGGAACAGGGGATGGCAGAAATGACCACCATGAGCATCAAACCCGGCCAGGTAATGGACGGTAAGGTGATTAAGGTTACCCCTGATAACGTGTTCGTTAACATAAATTATATGGCAGACGGCGTTGTTCCAAAGAACGAGTACACAACCGATGCAGATGCAGATCTGATGGAACTAATCAAAGAAGGCGATGACATTAAAGTTTCTGTGATTAAAGTTTCAGATGGAGAAGGTAACGTTCTTTTGTCAAAAAGAAGAGCGGAAGCTGATGCAGCTGTTCAAAACGTTGAGCGTGCTTTAGTTGAAGGAACACCAGTCCTAGCTAAAGTAAACGATGCTGTCAAAGGTGGATTGCGAGTAGAGGTCCTAGGACTTCAGGGCTTTATGCCAGCATCCCTATCATCCGATTCCTATATCCCAGACCTATCTGTTTTGGTGGGTGAGGAAATGGAAGTTCAGGTTATTGAGTTTGACAAAGCAAAGAGAAGAGCTGTTGTTTCCAGAAAAGAGTTGGATCGTGCAGAACGTGCAGTTATGCGTGAAGAAGCACTAAAGACTTTAGTTGAAGGATCAACAGTTGATGGTAAAGTCACAAAACTCATGAACTATGGAGCATTCATTGATGTTGGCGGAATTGAAGGTCTGGCACATATTTCAGACTTGTCCTATGGACGAATCAAACATCCATCAGACATCGTTAATGAAGGCGATGATGTACGGGTAATCATTAAGCAGATCAACCAGAGCTCTGGAAAGATCAGCTTGTCAATGAAAACACCTGAAGCAGATCCATGGAATACCATTGATAAGTACGTGGTAGGTGAGTCCTATCCTGGGACAGTTATGAATATCATCAAGTCAGGAGCTTTCGTTCAGCTTGAGCCTGGTCTTGAAGGATATCTTCATATCTCAGAACTAACAGAAGGCCAAGTTGACTCCGTTGAAGACGTTGTTCAAAAGGGTCAAGAAGTTACCGTTCGGGTTAAAGACTTTAACACGGATACAAAGAAAATGTCCTTGACAATGAGAGAAGGCACCCTCGACCGAGGCGGTTTCTCTGGAGAGCGTTCCCCACGTCGTGACCGGTTTGAGAATGCTGGAGAAGCACGCAAGGAAAGACAGCCAAGACAGAGAAGAGAACGTGCACCAAGAGCATCTTCCAACAGAGGAGGCTACACAGAAAAGCGTCAAGTGGATAGAGGCTACCATGATTCAGCCGATAACCTAACACTGGGCGATCTGTTTGGTGATTTGAAGGAAAAGATGAACTTTGGCGAAGAAGACAAATAAATCAAACTGCTAAGCAGATGATAATAAAAAGCGGTGAGCCTGGCTCGCTGCTTTTTTTATTAAGCGGTACAGCCAATTCACTGCTTGTGTTAATATGAAAGAAAAGCTTAACAAAGAAGGAGTCTTTATGAAAAACTTTATTAATCCAGATGAACTAGATCAGTTGGATAATGTAATCCTTATTGATGTCCGCCAAGACCTTCAGGATCCGACCTTCGGTCCAAAGGCATATGCAACAGAACATTTGAATAATGCTTTTTACTTAAGTTTAGAAGAGGATTTGACTGGAGAAATAACTGAAAATACAGGAAGCCATCCATTACCAAGTCAAGATCAAATCAAAAAAAGACTAGAAGAAATGGGGGCCAACAATGAATCTGTATTCGTATTTTATGATGAGGGATCTAATTTTACAGCCCCGCGCGGCTGGTTTATTTTAAAATACTTTGGACTTGAAAAAGTATTTGTTTTAAATGGGGGCTTCCCAGCAGCTGTTAACTATGGTTACAAGATGAGCCAAGAGGTTCCTAAAGCGCAGAAGAGCTATATTGAGTTATCTGCCAATCAGGAATTGTTAGCCTCCTATGATGAAATCGTAAAGTATTCAAAAAAGCCCAATGATGAAATGGTTTTGATTGATTCAAGGAGTGCAGAGCGATATCGTGGAGAGGTAGAACACCTTTATGACAAAGCAGGTCACATCCCCAATGCAGTCAACTATTTTTATGGTGATAACTATACAGATGAAGGCATTAAAAAATCAGATGAAGAATTAAAAGAGCGCTTCTCTGATTTAACGAAAGAGCAGGATATAGTAGTATCTTGTGGTTCAGGCGTCACAGCTTGTGCAAATTACATTATTTTAGACGAAGTTGGTTTTGAGCCAAGGTTATATAATGGTTCCTACAGTCTATGGCTTAAAAAAGGAAATACAGTAGATTAAAGGTGGAGTAAGCATGAGTCGTTATATCGGTATGAGAACCTTCAAAACAGGACTTACCGTTTTTTTGGCAGCCTTAGTGGCTCAATGGATTAATCCAGAGGATCAATTCGTTCTACTATTCACAGCCTTAATAGCTTTAGAAAGTCATGTGGCGTCCTCCTTTCAAATTGGGCTAAAGCGAGTCGCAGCCACAGTGATTGGCTCATTAAGTGCTATTTTTCTATATTACTCTGGACTTCCCTTGCCAGTTGCTGCAGGACTAGCGGTCATGCTTTTAATTATTGTGGCAAATCGTTTGGGCCAGATCGGGTCCATCGGAGTGTCAGGAAGTGTTACGATTTTAGTTCTGCTCAATGGATTTGCAGGGGAAAATCCTTATTTGATTTCTTTAATTCGGATGCGGGACACCTCTATTGCTGTAGTTATTGCTTTGGCAGTAAATTTCCTGGTTTTTCCACCCAAACCATCGAAACGAATTCAAAACCAGGAAAAACAGTTATATGAAACCACCCTAGCCTTAGTTGAAAAAATTTATCTTTATCGCATGTATGATGATTTGGAAGATTATCGATTAGAAATTCAACATCTAGCCAAAGACATTCACCGAGCGGAAACAGAGATAGGTTTAGTGGAAAGTATTGGTGATAAACGATTAATTCTTGACAAGAAACTTTTATCTCATTATCAAAAAATATATATCTATTCAGAAAATCTATCGCTAATGGGTAAAGAGATGCGTGTAACCGATGCAAACCAAAAAGAACTTACTGATTTATATGGTCACGAAGAGCTATTTGAACGAATCTGGGATGAAAAAACAATGTCCCGAGAAGAGGTTATCTACAATTATATTTTGAAACGCTTAATTGCTAACTTAAAAGATATTCAAATGATTGAGGACCAAATTAAGGAGCTGTAATTCACAAAGATGTTTCATCTGTACTTCAGAAAAAGAAAAAATTTTTAAAACAAATAATCTCGGCATTAACGTGACCTCTAGTGTTGGATATTTAACGCTTGGGGTCACGTTAAGCTTTAGTATTCTTAAAATGAAGTTAGGATCAGGGGAAAATACAATAAAAATTCAATGCAAAGATGCACATAATGAATTAGCAAGTGTGAGAAGGAATGTGTTGAAAAAGTAAATGTTGAGAAAGAATGCGCTAAAAAAGTATGGGTTGGGAAAGTTAAACTTAGAGTAATGGGATCTAATATGGGAAGAATCTAAGTAATAATAACTGATAAAAGAAGACTGTTTCAAAAGTAGGTTAAAAATTTAAAATCTTCACCTTTAATTAGTCAATGGAGGGCTTTTAAATGGTAAAATAAAGATGTTATGTTCTAGGGTCTCTAAAAATGATTACTTTTAGAATAACTGTATGGAAGCCTTCTTTAAACCTCATAATTTAAAGGGATTGGGAGCTTTGTAACCACAACTGTGTTGAATGGGCAAATTGTCAATGGTAAAATAGATGATGACATTGGTCCTAAATTATCAGAAGGTTAAGGAATTTTATGAAAATTATACTAGCATCTCAATCACCAAGACGTTTGGAACTCATGCATTATTTAACCAATCAATTCGAAGTCATCCCATCAGATTTCCCAGAACGGGAGGTTGAATATCTAGGGAGTCCAGAAACATATTGTAGAAAGCTTGCTTTTAAAAAGGCAGAGTGCATTGCTGAAAAATATCCACAAGATTTAATCATTGGCAGTGACACCTTGGTTGTAATTGGTGGAAAGATTTTGAATAAACCGAAGGATCGAACGGAAGCACGTCAAATGATTCATCGAATGCAAGGGACTGTCCATCAAGTCATAACAGCTTTCGCGCTTTTGTCGTCAAGTCAAAGCATAAAAGTAGTGGATCACGTCTCCACAAAGGTTCGATTTGCATCCATGACTGATGATGAAATTGAAGCTTATTTAGATCAAGGAGACTATATGGGAAAGGCTGGAGCCTATGCAATACAAGGGGCAGCAGCCAAATATGTGGAATGTATTGAGGGAGATTACTACACTGTGGTTGGTCTTCCTGTAGCCAGGTTGTACAAAGAATTAAAAAACCTAGGCTTGTTATAATTAATATACTGGGGAAATCTCAAATCCGAGGAGATTTTCATGGAACAACGAGTACGAGACTTACCTTTTCAGGAGCGACCTCAAGAGCGACTTCAAAAATATGGAGCTGCTTCATTATCCAATGCTGAACTATTGGCGGTTATACTCCGAACGGGTACTGCTAGAGAAGGAGTTTTAAACCTTTCGGCTAAGCTACTAAATAATTTTGGCGGACTAAACGGCGTGTTGGAAGCTGATTTACATGAACTAGTGAAGTTGGATGGGATAAAAGCTGTGAAAGCTACGCAAATATTAGCTGTGGCAGAAATAGCCAAAAGGTATCGTAATTTCCGCTCTGGAGATGAATATTGTATTTCGTCACCTCAAGATGCGGCAGATTTAGTTATGAATGAAATGCGCGATTTAAAAAAAGAAATCTTAAAAGTATTAATTTTAAATACTAAAAACATTGTGACAGGAACTATCGATGCTTCGGTGGGGACCTTGTCATCGTCAATTGTTCATCCAAGAGATATATTTAGAGATGCAATCCGCCGTAGTGCGGCAAGCATTATTTTGATCCATAATCATCCATCAGGAGACCCTACTCCTTCAGGTGATGATATTAATTCAACCAGGAGAGTAAAAGAAGCCGGGAAAATAATAGGGATTGAGCTATTAGATCATCTCATCATTGGAGAAGGTCGTTATATTAGTCTCAAAGAAATGGGCTACTTTTAGAGGAGTTAAGATGAGTTTTTTTAGAAAGAAAAGTGAATTAGCGATTGATTTGGGTACCACCAACTCGCTGGTATATGTCACGGAAAAAGGAATTGTTTTCCGCGAGCCTACCGTTGTTTGCTACAATACAGAACTGGAGATCGTGGAGTCCGTCGGTGAAGAAGCTAGAAAGATGATTGGTCGTACGCCAGGAAATATGATGGCAATACGTCCTATTCAAGATGGGGTCGTTGCAGAGTATGACCGAACCTGTGAGTTGCTACGCTATTTAGTGAAAAAATCTGTCGCCAAGGCAGCTTTTAAAAGTCCGCGAGCTATTATATCTCACCCTTCAGGGGTGACCCAGGTCGAACGTTCTGCCTTAATGCATGCAATTGAGGAGTCGGTGGGAGATGACGTTCTTTTACTAGAATCAGCATTATGCGCAGCGATGGGAGCCGGACTGCCAGTATTTGATCCTTTAGGGACGATGGTGGTGGACCTTGGAGGAGGAACCACTGAAGTTGCTGTAATTTCCATGGGTGGTATTGTGATCGCAAAATCACTCCGTTGGGGTGGAGAAGAGTTGGATGAAGCCATCATTTCTTATATCCGAAAACACTACAACTTATTGATTGGAGAACGGACAGCTGAAGATATCAAAATCAACCTAGGTACAGCTTATAAATTTGAAGAAAGCGAAGAAGAAAACCGCAATTACACAGAGCTGGATTATGAAAAATCGATGAAAGTAAAAGGAAGAGATTTAGATACAGGCCTACCAAAGGATATTAACGTAACAGAAGGCGACGTGGCTAAGGCCTTGGAATATCCAATTTCTCTGATGGTAGAGGCGATTGTGACTACTCTTGAAAAAACGCCGCCGGAATTATCCGCTGACATTATGGATCGTGGAATTACCTTAACAGGTGGTGGCGCTTTGTTACGTGGCATTGATACGCTGATTTCCAAAGAAACTAAAATGCCTGTATTTATCGCCGATTCACCTTTAGATTGTGTGGCCGTAGGAGCTGGGATCGCACTGAATCGCTTCGATGAGTTGGTCCGGAATCTCAAATGAGAAAGATCAAAAAACCTAAACTAATAATTACGATAGCTGTCCTTACGCTGGCTCTATTGGCACTAATGGTTTATACTCAGCTCAAACCAGGAGCAGGGCCTGTTGTTGGGACAGCTAGTAGAGCTTTAAACCCTGTTCAACGGGCCGGACGCGTCCTAAATGACAAGGTGGAAGAAACCATTGATTTTTACTTTAATTTCAAAGAGGTTCGAGATGAAAACTTGGAATTAAAGATGAAACTAGCCGAGCAGGAAGCAAAGATTCGTAAATTTGATGAGATTCAAAAAGAGAATATAGACCTACGGGCTATGTTCCAATATAAGGAACGCTACAGTGAGTATGAATATGTTGGAACCAACGTGATCAATCGTTCTTTGTCACCTTTATCTCCTTCCTACACACTGGACAAAGGGCTAATAGATGGCATTCAACGCGGTATGGTTGTCATCACCTATGAAGGCTTAGCGGGCCAAATTACTGAGGTTTATGAACGCCATTCAATTCTTGAAACCATATCTTCTGAAAATGTGAAAGTATCGGTGGTTTCCGCCGGAAGAAAAGAGTTTGAAGGGATCTTATCGGGAACTACTATTTTAGGGCGGTCCAATATGGCTGTGATTACTGAAATGTCTCTGGAAGCTATGATTCAATCGGGAGATGATATTGTTACATCTGGAATAGGAGGCTTTTATCCACCGGATATTTATGTAGGGACAATTGAGACGGTGGGAGAAGATCCCGGTAAGTTAATGAAAACTGCAGTGGTAAAGCCTGTAGTTCAATTCATTGGAACTGAAAAATTCTTTATCGTCCTGCCAAAAAATATGGAGGACTTAACGTACTAATGCTTAAAAAATCAAT
>LFRM01408028.1_pt1 | contig 46007 bp, 41 predicted proteins | sample 618341 | NCBI WGS metagenome assembly LFRM01 (sample SAMN03654438, study PRJNA283298) | anaerobic digester metagenome | isolation source: pool of bioreactors CSTR01a, CSTR02a, and CSTR03a thermophilic anaerobic... | place: Denmark: Kgs. Lyngby | collected 2014-05-21 | reverse complement strand
AAGTCATTCTTCGCTTACTTGTCTGTTCAGTTGTTAAGGTGCGTCATTCGCCCGCCCAATTTTTGAGCGAGCCTTTATAGCATAAATCAAACTTTAATTATTGTCAACACTTTTAATGCTATTTTTTTAACTTGTTTTTTAATTATCTATTATTTATTACCCTTTTTATTGCTTTTTTGCCTTTCTTTTTTATTTTTTCCTCTTCTTTATATTTTTATCCTTATCTCTTTTCAATAAAAAAACCACTTTCGTGGTTTTCTTTTTTGATTATCTCTTGCTGAACTGCGGCGCTCTTCTTGCTTTATGCAAGCCGTATTTCTTTCTCTCCTTCATTCTCGGATCCCTTGTCAAAAATCCGGCTTTTTTGAGTATGGGTCTGTAATTTTCATCGGTTTGACATAAAGCTCTGGCTATGCCGTGTCTGATTGCTCCCGCTTGTCCGGTTGTTCCGCCGCCGATTACGTTTACCGCCACATCGTACTTGTCCGCGGTATTTGTCAATTCCAACGGCTGGCGCACAATATATTTCAGCGTTTCAAGAGGGAAGTATTCGTCAATCGTCCTTTTATTTATGATAATATTCCCTTCGCCATTGGGGATTAATCTTACTCTGGCTATGGCTTTTTTTCTTCTTCCCGTTCCCCAATACTGAATCTTTTTCTTTAATATTTTTTTCGCTGTCATTGTTCACCTCATTAATTCAATTTAAGCTCTACGGGTTGCTGCGCTTGATGCTTATGCTCTCCGCCTTTGTAAATGTGCAGTTTCTTTATCATTTTCCGTCCCAAGGAATTTTTGGGAAGCATTCCTTTAACCGCGCGATACAGCACAAAATCAGACTTCTTTTCCATCAGCTTGTCGTATCTGGTTTCTTTAAGTCCTCCCACATACCCGGTATGGTAACGATAATATTTTTGTTCGGCCTTTTTGCCGGTAAGCGCTATTTGATCGCTGTTAAGCACTATGACATAATCTCCGGTGTCGACATTGGCGGTATATTCGGGTTTGTTTTTTCCTTTCAGTATTGAGGCAATCTGAGACGCCAACCTGCCCAGAACCATTCCCGAAGCGTCGACCACATACCATTTTCTTTTAACTTCTTCGGGTTTTGCCATATATGTTTTCATGGGTTTACCTCCGTTTATTGATTGAAAAAGATTTTCGGTGTCGGGGCTTTCACCATATAAATCCTTTTTAGCCTATTAATGATATTATATTAAGATGTCATTGTCAAACGCTTTTTATATATTTTTTGCTTTTTTTTATAAATATTGCTCCATTCTCTTAATTATCCGCTTTTTATTACGCTTTATCCCTGCTTTTTTGTGTTTTTTGGGCTGTCTTTTTTTCGTTTTATGTGTTTGTTATTCTCTTTTTCTGTTGAAAATTATAGGTCTGTATGATATAATTCAAAATATGATTAACTTACAGGATATTTGGCAGGACACTCTTTCGGAGCTGCTGAAAGAGCCGTCTATTAATGCCGTCGCTTACTCTATTTGGATAGAAAAATTATCGCCGGTATGCATCAAAGACGATGTCTTGATTTTGCTGGCTCCTTCCCTTAATTCGGCGGAAACGGTGCGGAAATCCTTTTCCTCCACCATAAACAAATGCCTTTCAAAAGTAAAGCCCACTTTGAAAAATACCGAAATAATAACGCGGGAAGAGCTGTCTTTTTTTATTGAAGCGGGAGACTTTGTTCACAATCAGGAATTAGTGGTTTCTTCTTCCTCAAAAAAGCGCTCCGCTTCACCTTTTATCTCCCGCTACACCTTCGATAATTTTGTAGTGGGCGAATCCAACAAGCTTGCCTTTTACGCGGCAAAGAGCGTGGCGGAAAAACCGGGTTCCAGCGACGGTTGCCTTAACCTCAACCCTTTGTTTATTTACGGCGGCGTAGGTTTGGGAAAAACTCACCTTTTGCATTCTATCGGCAATTATATTTCCAAACATTTCCCTTCGCTCAAAATCGTTTATATGCCTACCGAATCCTTGGCCAACGAATACTTTGCCGCCCTTGAAAAAACCTCCTCGGACAAGAACGCCTACCGCAACTTTATCGATAAATATCAAAACGTGGATGTATTGATGTTCGACGACGTCCAATTTTTAAAAAAGAAAATCGGTTTGCAGGACGCTATTTTCCATATCTTCAATACTTTATACCAAAGCGGCAAACAAATTATTTTATCGTCGGACAGGCCGCCCAAAGAAATTGAAACAATAGAAGACAGGCTGTGTTCTCGTTTTGAAGGAGGGCTTCTTGCCGATATCGGCATGCCCAATCTGGATATGAGAATAGCCGTAATACGCAAAAAGATGATGCTCGAAAAAGTCGCCGTCAGCGACGATGTGGTTTATTTCTTAGCCGAAACCATTGACACAAACATCAGAGAGCTTGAAGGAGCGCTGCTTAAAGTTATTCTTTACGCCCAGCTCATAAATAAACCTCATCCCGATGTGGAAACGGCCAAGGAAGCTTTGCGCGTAAGCGCGCCCGTAAAAAAAGAGGACATAGACAGTTCCGACATAATCAACGCTACCTGTACATATTACCGCATCAGCAAGGCCGATCTTTTGTCAAAAAAGAAAACCAAAGATATTTCGGACGCAAGAATGGTGGCTATTTATCTTGTTTGCGATCTTTTAAGCATTCCTCTTGTGAATATTGGGCAAATTTTCGGCGGACGGGACCACACCACAATAATTCACGCAAGAGACAAGATTATGAATCAACTGAAAGAAAACAAAAAACTGGAACTTGAAATTAACGACATCAGGAGTATGTTAAATGTTTGACGCCATGTGAAAAATTAAGCGCATACCTCATACTTATCAACAAACCTATCCACAAAAAAAGCGCTTGTTCTTTCTGATTTTTGTTAGTTTTCATTAAAAAACAAACCAATTCAACATGTTGTCAACATATAAACAGCCCTAATTATAATACTCCTCGTTAACCAATAAAAAATATAAATAATAAAAGGAGAAATATATGAAATTTATTTGTGACGGATTGGATTTAGCAAGCGCTTCGGGGGTAGTAAGCAAAATACTATCCGTAAAAAGCAACATTCCTATTTTGGACGGAATAAAAATAAAAGCGTTGGGAGACACGGTTTCGCTTTCGGTTTATAATCAAGAAATATATATAGAAAAAATAATAAAAGCCGATGTATTGGTGGAAGGCGAAATCGTGGTGGAAGGAAGGCTTTTCAACGATTATGTAAGCAAGATAAACACCAAGGAAAAAGTGGAAATAGAAAAAATAGACGAAGAGAACATATCCATAAGATTTAACCTTTCCGAAGTGCAAATGCAATATTACGAAAAAGAGAATTTTCCCGATTTCGGCGAATATTCTTCAGATTTGTACTTTGAAATAAAAGAAAAAGACCTAAAAGAATTAATAGACAGATCGCTGTTTTGCGTGGCTTTGACAAACAATCGGGTAATGCTTAAAAGCTGCAGCTTCAGCGTAAAAGACGACGAAGTGGAAGCCGTATGTTTGGACGGATTCAGAATAGCGGTAAGCAAAAAGAAAACGCTGAGCCAAAAAGGAGACATAAATTTTATAATATACGGAAAAATTGTTTCGGATGTGCTTAAAGCTCTGGAAGAAAGCGACGAAGTCATAAGAGTGACCAAAGAAGGCAATATGATATTGTTCGACAAAGGGCATACAAAAATAAAAGTTAACACGATAGAGGGAGAATTTTATAATTACAAAGTAAATCTGCCCGCCGAAGTAAAAAACGAAATAGTGGTAAACAAAGAAGAAATGGAAGATTGTCTCAGAAGAGCGAGCGTAATATGTAGGGATACGGCATATAGTAAAATAATAATCAACGTGGAAGAAAACACTATTAATATAAGAGCGGAATCCGAAAAAGGAAGGATAAACGAAAACATCAACTGCAAAAATACAGGAGACCCCACAAAGCTTGGCCTCAATTGCCGTTATTTGCAGGAAGCAATCTCAAAAATAAAAGAAGACTACTTAAAGATAATAATAGAAAGGCCGTCAAAACCCATACTTATAAGACAAATAGAAGAAGACGAATATAAATGCATCGTATTGCCGTTGAGATTGATCGGTTAGGAGGTAAAATGAAAAAGGATTACGAATTTCTTAAAACAAAAGCCGACGTAATCAGAAAGTTAGTGGTGGAAATGATAGGTAGATTGGGAGTGGGGCATATCGGCGGAGCGCTTTCAATAGTGGATATTTTAACTTATTTATATTATAAAGAAATGAAAGTGGACCCAAAAAACCCCAACGATTCAAACAGAGACAGATTGGTGTTGAGCAAAGGGCACGCAGGCCCCGCGTTATACGCCGTTCTTGCCGACAAAGGGTATTTCCCCATGGAAGAAATAAAAACGCTCAACCGGCCGGGCACAAATTTACCCTCTCATTGCGATATGAACAAAACAAAAGGCGTTGACATGACAGCTGGCTCATTGGGGCAAGGTTTGTCGGCCGCGGTAGGAATGGCGCTTGCTTCCAAGCTGGACAACATGGACAACTATGTATACGCCATAATTGGAGACGGCGAAGCTCAGGAAGGGCAAATATATGAAGCGCTTATGTTTGCGGGAAACAAAAAGCTGAACAACCTCATAGTCTTTTTAGACAACAATAAAATGCAAATAGACGGAATGACCGAAGAGATAAACGATATAGAACCCTTTGACAAAAAAGGGGAAGCTTTTAAATTCTTTACGCAAAGAATAAACGGGCATTGCTTTGAATCCATTGACGAAGCGGTAAAGAGAGCAAAGGCCCAAAAAGAACAAGCAAGCTTGATAATCCTTGACACCGTAAAAGGAAAAGGATTTAAGTTTGCCGAAGAATTGGGCGTTGGATGCCACAGCGCGTCTTACGATGAAAAGACATGGCGTGAATACTGCAATAAGTGGGAGGATTAAATGGAAGAAAACAGAGAAATGAGGCAGGTTTATTGCGACTGCTTAATAGAACTTGCAAGAAAAAATAAAAATATAGTGATTTTTGAAGCCGACCTTATGAAAAGCAGCGGAACAGCCAGGTTTTTTAAGGAATTTCCCGACAGGGCGTTTGACGTGGGAGTAGCCGAAGCCAATATGATGACGATAGCGGCGGGGATGAGCACTTACGGCAAAATACCGTTTTGCACCACCTTCGCGCCGTTTGCCACACGGAGAGCTTACGACCAAGTCTTTATATCAATAGGGTATTCAAAAAGAAACGTAAAAATAGTGGGCACCGACCCCGGAATATCCGCCGAACTCAATGGCGGAACGCATATGCCGTTTGAGGATGTGGGCATAATGAGGAATATTCCGGGCATGGTTGTGGTTGAACCTACGGACGCCAACATGCTTGAAAAAATAATGCCACAAATAGCTGAACACGAAGGGCCTGTATATGTCAGGATGTTCCGCAAAAAAACACCGAAAATATACCAAGACACCGAAGAATTTGATTTATTCAAAGCAAAAGAAATCAAAAAAGGAAAAGACTGCGCCATTATTTGTTCGGGAATTATGGTATCAAAAGCCATAGAGGCCGAAAAAGCCTTAAGACAAAAAGGATACGACGTGGGAATACTGAATATCGCCACAATTAAACCCATAGACAAAGAAGCGATAATAGAATGCGCTAAATATACAAACGCCATAGTTACGGCAGAAAATCATAATATAATAAACGGTTTAGGAAGCGCCGTGGCCGAGGTACTTTGTGAAAATTATCCCACACCCATGATAAGAATAGGGGTAAAAGACGAATTCGGCGAAGTGGGGAAAATGGATTATTTGGAACAAAGATACCAAATGAGCGCGTCCCACATAGAAGAGGCTGTGGAAGAATTGATAAAAGCCAAAAAGTAAAGAAAAAAAAGAAGAAAATTAAAAAAACTCCTCCAAGCAAAAGGGAGGAGTTTTTTATTTTTCCACGTGGAACAAAAAGAAAAAACAGAGAAGGGGAAAGAGAAAACGAGCAAAAAAAACAAGAGCAAAGAAAGAAAAAGAAAAATAGCGAAAAAAGGCAAAAATTCCTTACGAAAATATGTATAAAATGTTCCACGTGGAACATTTTAGCGAAAGAGAAAGTGAAAAAGGGGCAATAAGAGCTAATTTCTTGACATAGAAAAAAGGGTAGTGTATAATTTCATAGCTTATGTAAAAAAAGATATTAAAATATAAAGAGGAGAAAAATAAAATGAAGAGAACCTATCAGCCCAAGAAAAGACAAGCAAGCAAAGTGCATGGTTTTAGAAAAAGAATGAGAACCAAAAGCGGCAGAAACGTGATTGCCAGAAGGCGCAATAAAGGAAGAGCCAAGCTGACGGCGTAAAAATGAAAAAAGAATATCGCCTCACCGGCAACCGCAGCTTTCAATATATTTACAAAAACGGCCAAAGGGTAAATACCAAGTTTTTTATTTTATATATAGTGGAAGCGGCAACAATAAAGGTTGGGGTAAGCGTAAGCAAAAAGGTAGGCAACAGCGTAGTAAGAAGTCGAGCAAAAAGAAGACTTAAAGAAGCTTTCAGAACAATAATCGGCAACTTAAAAAGAGGATATAATTTCGTAATAGTGGCAAAAAAGGAGATTGTAGACGCCGAATTTTGGGAAATAAAAGAAGAAATAAAAAAGGCGTTATCGTCAAGATGCGACTATATAGCGGAGAAAAAAGATGAAGTATCTTTGTAAAAAGCTGATATTGTTTTATAAAAGATTTATTTCGCCGGCGTTGGGAGCAAGCTGTATTTATACGCCCACATGTTCGATGTATACGTATGACGCCATTGAAAAATACGGCGCGGTCAGAGGCATATTGAAAGGCGTCAAAAGGATTTTAAGATGCAACCCTTTCATGAAAGGAGGGTTTGATCCCGTAAAAGAAAATCTAAAAGGAAGTGCAAAATGGACTTTGTAGGTCTTATGGCAACCGAATTAAATTTAATAGGAAAACTGATATACAACATATTGTATAAATGGGTAAGCGGCTGGAGTCAAACCACAGTATATTTCGGAGCTTTCAGCATAACGGTAATTTTGTTTACTTTGTTCTTGAAGGTTTTGACTTTGCCGTTTGATTTATGGCAAAAAAAGATAACCAGAGTAAACGCCAAAAAAATGGAGGCTATGAAGCCTCAATTAGACAAAATAAACAAGCAGTACGCAAACAACAGGGAATTGCTGATGCAAAAGCAAAGGGAGCTGTACAAAAAACATAAATACAGCGCGTTTGCAAGCTGTTTGCCCATGATAATAACGCTTGTTATTTTCATAGTGGTTTTTTCGGGCTTTAACAGCGCCGTGCGTTATCACAACGCCAAAACTTTTGAAGATTTAAGCGGCGTATACCAAAAAGCCTTTCAAGAAAAAAATCAAGAATTTATTGAGCAAGGAAAAGCCGAATACCGAAAAGTAGACGGAGAAACCAAACTTGTTCCCATAGGCGATTTTACGGAAGCGCAGCTTAAGAAAGAGCAAGAGGAAGCTTCGGAAAAAGCCGTGGTTGAAGCGTATAAACCCGAAAGGTTTTTGCTTACAAAAAATATTTTTATGCCCGACACATGGGCAAACCCCATTCCCACCGCCGAGGTGTTCAGCGGCGCTGGCATAGGAAAATTTGGCATAACGGGCGTTGACGCCAACGAATACAACAAGGTGATGAAGCCGTTAATTAAAAAATACAATATCACCGAAAAAGGAAAACGAAATTGGAACGGATATTTAATTTTGCCGGCGTTGGCGTTTTTGCTTAATTTGATAGGTGTGAAGCTGAACAAGCCGCCGGAACAGCCTCAAATGGCGGGACAGACGGAGGAACAAATAAAGGCTCAACAAGCGCAGGCAAGAATGATGGGATATATGATGCCGATAATGATGGCCATATTTACCTTTTTGTATTCTACGGCCTTTGCTTTGTATATGTTTATGAATTCTTTAATAACCACGATTTTCAATTTAATATATAATATTATGGCAAAAAAGAAAGACGAGAAAGAAAGAGATTATATAATGTCCACCACATTTAAGAAATAAGGAGAAAAAATGGAAACAGAAAGAAAGGAGTATAAAGCCGCCAGCGTGGAAGAGGCTATAGAAAACGGATTAAAAGAAATGAATTTGAATGAAGAAGACGCCGAAATAGAAGTTTTGTCCAAAGGGGGATTTTTTAAGAAGGCGGTAGTGGTCATAAAAAGAAAAGAAGAAAGCCAAGAAAAAGAAAACGAGCAAGAAAAGGAAAAAGACACAAACAGCGCGGGCAAAAAATATATAGAAGATGTTTTGCGGCTGATGAAAATAAATTGCAAGGTTGAGCAAAAAATAAAAGACAATCAACTGAATTTCTATATAAAAGGCGACGACGCCCGCAGAATAATAGGCTATCGGGGAGAAACGCTGGACGCTTTACAGCATTTGGTAGCCAATGTCGTCAACAAAAAAGAAAAGAATTACGAAAGGGTAATAGTGGACGCTGATTTTTATCGCCGCAAACGGGAACAGACGCTTACCAATTTGGCCAAAAGACTGGCGCAAAAAGCCGCCAACTCGGGAGAAGAGATAGAATTGGAGCCTATGACGGCTTTTGAAAGAAGGATAATCCATTCGGCGCTGCAGGGAAGCAAAATGGCAAGCACCCGTTCGGAAGGAGAAGGCAGGGAAAGGCATGTGATAATAATGCCGCTTAATAAAGAAGAAAGAGAAATTGAATACGGCATCACGGATTTTAAGAAAAACGGACCAAAAATAAAGAAAAGCTTCGGGTATAAAAAGAGCAGATTCTAAATGAAAGACACAATAGTCGCGGTGGCAACCTCTACGGCAAGCAAGGCGGGCGTAAATATAGTGCGGCTGTCAGGCAATACCGCCAAAGAGATTGCGGACGGCATATTTTCAAGCAAATCAATCAAAAACAAAGAAATGGTCCCGAATATGATGTATTTGGGGTATATTAAAGGCGAAAACTTTACCGAACAAGCATTATGCGTATATTTTAAGCAGCCGAGATCATATACGGGAGAAGATGTGGTAGAGTTTCATTGTCATGGCGGGCAAGGGGTGGCAAACGCCGTATTAAGGCTGTGCGTAGAAAAAGGAGCAAGACCGGCGGAAGCGGGAGAATTCACAAAAAGAGCTTTTTTGAACGGCAAAATTAATCTTGCGCAAGCCGAAGGCATTATGGATATAATCAACGCGCAGTCCGAAAGCGAAATAATGCAAAGCTTTAAGCAGTTGTCGGGAGAAATATCCAAGGGTATTTACCAAATGCAGGACAAGCTCATAAAAGCGATAGCGGGACTGGAAGTAAGGCTGGATTATCCCGAAGAGACGGAGGACGAACCCGATTATCCATATAGAGAAACGCTTGAGGAGGTAATAGAATCAATTGACAAGCTGCTGCAGGGAGCAAAGCTGACCAAAACAATAAGCGAAGGCGTTAACGTGGCCATAGCGGGATTGCCTAATGTAGGCAAATCGTCGTTATTAAACGGCCTTATTATGGCGGACAGGGCCATTGTAACGGAATACGAGGGCACCACAAGGGATGTTATCAAAGAGCAAATTGAAATAGACGGCATAAAATTTAACATATTGGACACAGCTGGCATACGCAAAAGCGACAATGTTATAGAAAACATAGGCATAGAAAAATCGCACGAAGCCATAAAAGCCGCCGACATAGTAATATTTGTCATGGATTTATCCAAACCTTGCGCCTCGGAAGAAGAAAAGATAGAAAGCATGCTGGAAGGCAAAAAGGTGTTAAGGGTGGCAAACAAAAAAGACATAGCCAAATATCCGAGGAAAAAGGCCATTGAAATAAAAGCCAATCCGCCCAGAGAAATAGAGGAAGTAAAAAAGGAATTGCTTAAAATGGCGGGAAAAGAAGAAATTTACAACAGCGCCGTAATCACCAGAGAAAGGCATATAGCGGCGTTAAGAGCGGCAAAGGAGCATATAGAAAAAGCTTTGACGGATTTTGGCAACGTTCCTCCCGAATGCAGTTTAATAGACATAAGGGAAGGCTATAACGAATTGGCAAAAATTACAGGAGACGATATAAGCGAAAGCATAATAGAGGAGGTTTTTTCCACTTTTTGCGTGGGAAAATAGCAATGAGAGCGATAGTACAAAGGGTAAGAAAAGCGCGGGTAGAGGTAATAGGCAAATACACGGCGGAAATAGGCAGAGGGATTTTGGTGCTGTGCGCTTTCAACGCCCAGGACACCGAGCAAAAAGTAAAATGGGCAGCGGGCAGAATAAGTCGATTGAGGATATTCCGCGACGAAAACGACAAATTAAACCGTTCGGTAATAGACGAAAAGGGAGAGGCTTTGATTGTGTCGAATTTCACTTTATACGGAAATTGCCTGCACGGGAACAGGCCGGATTTTTCTCACGCCGCCCCCAAAGAAATCTCTTTGCCGCTATATGAAATTTTTGTAAAGGAAATGAGCGGCATCATTCCTACGAAAACAGGCGAATTCGGGGGAGACATGGAGCTGCAGATAATAGCGGACGGACCTTCCACGGTAATATTGGATAATTGAAAATGTCAGCCCAAAATTACGATATCATAGTTATAGGAGCCGGCCATGCCGGCATAGAGGCGGCTTTTGCGGGCGCCAAAAAAGGACATAAAGTGTTGTTGGTTACTTTATGTCTTAATTCCATTGGCTTTATGGCATGCAATCCCAACATAGGAGGAACGGCCAAGGGCAATCTTGTTAAAGAAATTGACGCTTTGGGCGGGATTATGGGCAAAATAGCCGACCAAGCCACCATTCAGGTAAGAATGCTGAACAGAGCCAACGGGCCGGCCGTACACAGCTTAAGGGCGCAGGTTGACAAAAACAAATACCACATGCTTATGAAAAGCAGCATTGAAAAAGAGCCCAACATAGACTTGCTTGAAAGCGAAGCGGCGGAAATTTTAACAAATGAAAACAAACAAGTAATGGGCATAAACACAATGCTGGGCCAAAAATTTTTGGCAAAGGCGGTGATTATCGCCACTGGCGTTTTTCTCAATTCGCGCATAATAATAGGAGAATATTCCCAAAACAGCGGTCCGTCGGGCTTTTTGAGAAGCGAACGCTTGACCGACAGTTTGAAAAAATTAGGTTTGCCTTTGAGAAGATTCAAAACGGGCACGCCGCCGAGGGTGCTTGCCCGCACGGTAGATTTTTCAAAAATGGAGATACAGGAAGGCGAGGAAGGCTTGCCCAAGTTTTCCGAAACAAGCGATTTTGAAGTGCAAAATTCGCATAAATGCTATCTTACTTATACCAATCCCCAAACGCATAAGATAATTTTGGAAAATTTGCACAGAGCGCCGCTATATAACGGAAGCATAGAAGGTTTGGGGCCGAGGTATTGCCCGTCCATTGAAGATAAAGTAGTTAAATTCGCGGACAAAGAAAGGCATCAGATATTTGTCGAACCCGAAGGCGCCGATACGGACGAGCTTTATGTGCAAGGCTTGTCGTCATCCATGCCTTTTGATGTTCAGGAAAAAATGCTTCATACCATAAAAGGGTTGGAAAAGGCCCATATAATGAGATACGGCTACGCCATTGAATACGATTGCTTGGACTCGCAGTGCCTATTGCCCACTATGGCCATAAAAGGATGGGAAGGGCTGTTCAGCGCGGGGCAAATAAACGGCACAAGCGGCTATGAGGAAGCGGCGGCGCAAGGACTTATGGCGGGCATTAACGCCGCCTTGTTTATTGAAGGGAAAGAGCCTTTTATTTTGCGCAGAGACCAAGCCTATATCGGAGTGCTCATTGACGACTTGGTAACCAAAGGAACAAGCGAGCCTTATAGAATGATGACCTCAAGAGCGGAATACCGCCTTTATTTAAGACAAGACAACGCGGACCTTAGGTTAACCGAAAAGGGCAGACAACTGGGAATGATTGACGACCAGAGATATCAAAGGTTTTTAGAAAAGAAAAACGCTTTGGAGCAAATACGGCAAATGCTGGACAAAGGCTACTCCCCAAAAAGCGTGGAAGAGGTATTCAAGGAAAAAGGCGAAGTGGTTCCCAAAGGCGGCATTAAAGGAAAAGATATCTTAAAAAGGAATAAGATAAACAGCGAAGATTTGATAAAAATTGACGGGGAATTTGCCAAATTTGACAGGAATTTATTAAAGATTGTGGAAACTGACATAAAATACGAAGGGTATTTGAAAAAGCAAGAACACTCCATAAAAGAAATGAAAAAAATGGAAGAGCGCAAAATTCCGGAAGATACCGATTTTTTATCGATTAAAGGCTTACGGAAGGAAGCGGCGCAAAAGCTGGACAAGATTAAGCCGCTGACGCTGGCTCAGGCGGCAAGGATAAGCGGAGTCAATCCCGCGGACATAGTGGTTTTAATGATTTGGCTTACAAAAAATTGCGATAAGAAAAAATGAAAAAAGACTATTTGACGGAAAAACTGCTGCAAGCAGGTTTTAATTTAAGCGACGAGCAATTAAGCAAGCTCCAAGAGTTTGCTCTATTGCTTGCGGAACACAATAAAAACCTCAATCTTACCGCCATAACCGAAGACGAAGAGATAATAAACAAACACTTTATTGACAGCCTGCAAGCCGCAAGCCATATTGAAAAAAGCCAAAAAATCGTTGATATCGGAAGCGGGGCGGGTTTTCCCTCCATACCGCTTAAAATAATGTATCCCCAAAAGCGGTTTTTACTTTTGGACGCGCTGAGAAAAAGAATAAATTTTTTGAATATCGCAATCAACCAACTTAATTTGGAAAATATAGAAGCTACACACATCAGAATTGAAGAGGCCGGACGCCAAGAGGAATATAGGGCAAAGCATGATGTGGTTTTGGCAAGAGCGGTGGCGGAGCTGAATACATTAATCGAATATTCCGCGCCTTTGTTAAAGACGGGCGGGAAATTGATAGCGTATAAAGGCGAAAAGGCGGGAGAAGAGATAGAAAACGCCAAAAACGCGCTGAAAGAATTAAAATGTCAAATAAGCGAAGTAAAAGAATATAAAATAGATGGCTTGAAAGCAAGATATCTTGTTATAATAGAGAAAATGGGCTTTACTCCCGAAATTTATCCGCGAAGCGGTAACAAACCAAGAAAAAAACCGTTATAAATATGGGACATGGAGGTATTTATGGCAAAAAAATTAGGGAAGGGCATAATCAGACTGCTGGAAAATGTGGAAGATCAAAGGTTAGATTCGGACGGAGCCGTTTTGAATATCGATATAAACAAAATCAAGCAAAACCCCGACCAACCGAGAAAAAGCTTTGATGAAGAAACCATTAACGAGCTTGCCGCCTCAATTAAAGAATACGGCATATTGCAGCCTTTAATACTTAAAAGAGAGGGAGAAGAATACATAATAGTGGCGGGAGAAAGGCGGTACAGGGCGGCCATAAAGGCGGGGCTAAGCAGCGTGCCCGCTCTTGTAAAAAATATCAACGACCAAAAATCGGGAGAAATTAGCCTGATAGAAAACCTTCAAAGAGAGGATTTGAACGCCATCGAAGCCGCGCGGGCAATGAAGGAATTAATGGAAAAATACGATTTAACGCAGGACGAGCTTGCCGCCAAACTGGGGAAAGCAAGGTCAAGCATAGCCAACACAATCAGGCTTTTATTGCTTGACGAAAAGGTGCAAACAATGGTAATGGAAAACAAATTGAGCGCAGGACACGCCAAAGCGCTGATTACCGTGGCGGACAAAGAGCAGCAAATAAAATTTGCCGAAGAAGCCATAGAAAAACAATTATCGGTAAGGGAGCTGGAAAAAAAGGTAAGATATTATTTTCATCCCGAAAAGGCTCCCAAAAAAATGAAAGAAGAAGAAAAAATCAAAATAAGCGCGGAATTGAAAAGATTTGTGGAAGACTTAAAGCGCATATTTGTGACAAGGGTAAAGATTGTGGGCAACGACAACAAAGGCAGAATAAGCATTGATTATTTTACAAACGACGACCTTCAAAGAATTTATGAAATAATGGAAAAATTGAAATAAGCAAAGATTTTCAAAGAACAAAAAAGACAACCGCGTTGACGGTTGTTTTTTAACGCGATTTTTTCTTTATTTTTAATTAAAAGATAAAATAAATACTATACAATAATATATACTATTTGTTATAATATATACTATAGGACAACATTTAAGGGTAATAATAGAAAAGACCTCAATATTTTCATTCAGGAGCAAAAAAAGAAATGTCAGAAAGAATACAAGAAGCTTATACGCAAGACACCATTCAGGTTTTGGAAGGGCTGGAGCCCGTAAGAAAAAGACCGGGGATGTATATCGGCTCTACCGACTCAAGAGGGCTGCATCATTTGGTTAATGAAATAGTGGACAATTCTATTGACGAAGCGCTTGCGGGTTATTGCGACCATATTATCGTGGTCATACAAAAAGACGGTTCGGTAAGAGTGCGGGACAACGGCAGAGGAATCCCCACGGGCATTATCCCCAAAGAGAACAAATCCGCCGTCGAGGTGGTTATGACAAAACTGCACGCCGGCGGCAAATTTGGGGGCGGCGGCTATAAGATAAGCGGCGGGCTTCACGGCGTAGGGCTTTCCGTAGTCAGCGCGCTCAGCGAATACTTGGAAGTAAAGGTTTATCAGAACGGCAAAATTTATCGTCAAATGTATAATCAAGGCAAGCCCGTGACCAAATTGGAAATAGTGGGAGAGACCGAAGAAACGGGAACGCAGATTACTTTCTATCCCGACGGCTCGATATTTGAAGAGATCGAATTTTCTTTCGACATTATAAAAAACAGAATAAAAGAGCTTGCTTATTTGAACAAAGGCTTGAGAATGACAGTCCAAGACGAGCGGGAAGGAAAAGAAAAGACAGAAACCTATAAATTCGACGGGGGAATCAAGCACTTTGTGGAAAACATGAACAAAAACAAAGAAGTTTTGCTTCCCGAAACTTTTTATTTTGAGACAATCAATAAAGACAACGAGATAGAAGTGGCGCTGCAATACAACAACAGCTATGCCGAAACCATTTACGCTTACGCCAACAATATCAACACGGTGGAGGGCGGAACTCATTTGGACGGCTTAAAAGCCGCTTTAACGAAAGTTATTAACGAATACGGACAAAAACTCAAAGTGCTTAAAGAAAACGAAAAATTAAGCGGCGAGGACGTCAGAGAGGGCTTGACGGCGGTTATCAGCGTAAAGCTCAGCGATCCGCAATTTGAAGGACAAACCAAAACCAAGCTGGGCAACAGTTTTATGCGTACTTTGGTAAACAAGACCGTAAGCGAGAAATTGGGCGAATTTTTTGAAGAAAACCCCAAGATAGCCAGAGAAATAATTACCAAATCCATAAACGCGCAAAGAGCGAGGGAGGCGGCGCGAAACGCCAGGGAATTATTCCGCAGAAAAGGAGTTTTTGAATCTACCACCTTGCCGGGCAAATTGTCGGATTGCATTGACACCGACCCTAAGAATTGCGAAATATATCTTGTGGAGGGCGATTCGGCGGGCGGCACGGCCAAGATGGGCAGAGACAGGCATTTTCAAGCCATTTTGCCATTAAAAGGAAAAATCCTCAATGTGGAGAAGGCCAGACTTCACAGAGTGCTTGACAATGAAGAGATTAAATCTATGATAAAAGCTTTCGGCTGCGGCTACAAAGACGAGTTTGACATCACAAAGCTAAGATATGACCGCATTATATGCATGACGGACGCCGATGTGGACGGCAGCCATATTAGAATCTTACTGCTTACTTTCTTTTACAGGTTTATGCGGCCGTTGATAGAGCAAGGGCATATTTACATCGCCTTGCCCCCGCTGTATAAAGTAACGCAAAACAGGAACGAAAAATACTGTTATTCGGATGAGGAATTGCAAGAAATATTGAAAGAGTGGGATAAAGCCGACGTTCAAAGATACAAAGGCTTGGGCGAAATGAACGCTCATCAACTGTACGAGACCACCATGAATCCCGAAACAAGGTCTTTGCTGCAGGTAAAGATAGAAGACGCCGAAGAAGCCGAAGAAATAGTTACTCTTTTGATGGGAGAACAGCCGGAGCTAAGGCGGGCGTTTATAGAAGAAAATGCTTGGCTGGTAAAAGAATTAGATATATAGAAGGTGAAAGATGTCGAAAAAAGAAGATAACGTAAAAAACATAAAAGAAATACTTGAGAAGACAAAAATCATTCCTGTTAACATGAAAGAGGAAATGAGCAAATCTTTCATAAGCTACGCCATGGCGGTAAATGTCAGCAGAGCCATTCCCGATGTTCGAGACGGACTTAAGCCCGTGCACAGAAGAATATTGTACGCCATGCACGACCTCAATAACACTTACGACAAGCCGTATAAAAAATGCGCGCGTATAGTGGGAGAAGTGCTGGGCAAATATCATCCTCATGGGGATTCCGCTGTATACGACGCCTTGGTAAGAATGGCGCAGGATTTTTCCATAAACGAGCCCCTTATTGACGGACACGGCAATTTCGGATCGGTAGACGGCGATCCGGCGGCCGCCCAACGCTACACCGAAGCAAGGTTGTCCAAAATAGCGGGCGAGCTGCTTAAAGACATAGAAAAAGAAACAGTGGACTTTTATCCCAACTTTGACGGCACTTTGCAGCAGCCTGTGGTTCTTCCCGCGAAATACCCCAATTTGCTTGTCAACGGCAGCGAAGGCATAGCGGTGGGAATGGCCACCAACATACCTCCCCATAATTTGGGCGAAGTGATAGACGGCACGCTGGCTTTGCTGGACAATCCCGAATTGACGGTGGACGATTTAATGAGCTATATCCCCGCTCCGGACTATCCCACGGGAGCGCTTGTGCTTGGCCGAGGGGGCGTAAGAAAGGCGTACAGGACGGGGAGAGGAAATGTGGTAATTCGGTCCAGGACGGAAATAGAGGAATACAACGGCAAACAAAGGATAGTGGTAACGGAATTGCCTTATCAGGTCAACAAAGCCAACTTAATAAAAAACATCGCCGACCAAGTTAAAGACAAGCGGCTGGAAGGAATATCCGACATTAGAGAAGAAAGCGACCGTTTCGGCATGAGGGTGGTAATCGAGCTAAAAAGAGACGCCAACGCCAATGTGGTGCTGAACACGCTTTTCAAGCAAACGGCGCTGCAAATAAGCAACGGCATAACTTTGCTGGCGCTTGTTGACGGAAAACCCAAAGTCTGCACCTTAAAAGAATTACTGCAATACTATATAGACCATCAAATCGATGTGATAGAAAGAAGAACAAGATATCAATTAAGAAAGGCGCAAGAAAGAGAACACATAGTAAGAGGTTTGGTAATTGCCTTGGCCAACATAGACGAAGTAATAGAAATCATAAAAACTTCGGCGGAGAGAAGCCAAGCGCAAGTTCGATTAATGGAAGCTTTTGAGCTGTCCGAAAAGCAAGCGGGCGCCATATTGGAGACCAAGCTTGCGCGCTTGACGAATATGGAAGTGGAAAAGCTCAATAACGAACTGGACGAGCTGGAAAAAGAAATAGATTACCTTCAAAAAGTTTTGGCCACCCCCAGCATGGTAAGAGGTATCATAAAGGAAGAGCTTACCGCCATAAAAGAAAAGTACGCCAAGGACAGAAAGTCCGAGCTCAGCTACGACGAGGCCGAAATCGACATAGCCGATTTAATTGAGCAAGAAGATGTGGTAATATCCATGACCTATCAAGGCTATATAAAGAGGACGGCGGTATCGGAATACCGCGCGCAGGGCAGAGGCGGCAAAGGCGTTAATTCTCATAAAACAAAAGACGAAGATTTTGTGGCCACCATGTTTATATGCAACACACACGACGACTTGCTGTTTTTCAGCAACAAAGGCAAGGTTTACACCAAAAAAGGCTATGAGATACCCGAAGCGGCCAAGGTGTCCAAGGGCAGAGCCATAGTAAATGTTTTGGCGCTGGAAGAAGGAGAGAAAATAACCGCCTTTCTTTCGGTAAAAGAATACGGAGAAGGCTTTATAACCATGGCCACCCGCAAAGGATTGATCAAGAAGACCGAACTTTCGGAGTTTGAAAGAGTAAGGACAACGGGCAAAATAGCCATTTCGCTTATCGAAGGGGACGAACTCATAGGAGCTGAATTGACTTACGGCGATGACGACATAATAATAGCCTCTTCTTCGGGCAAATGCATAAGATTTAACGAAAAAGACGTAAGGAAGACGGGAAGAGGTTCGCAAGGCGTAATAAGCATAAGATTGGACGAAGATGATTTTGTGGTGGATATGTCCATCGTTAAAGAAGGAAAAGAAGTGATAACCATTACGGAGAACGGATACGGCAAAAGAACGGACATTGACGAATACCGCTTGCAAGGAAGGGCAGGCAAAGGAATTAAGGCGGGCAACTTCACCGAAAAAACAGGCAGATTGGTAAATATGAAATTAGTGGGCGAAGACGAAGACATAATCATAACCACAGACAACGGCATTATGATAAGAACGAGGGCGGACTGTATTTCCAAGATAGGAAGGGCCACTCAGGGAGTAAGAATAATGAGGCTGGATCTTTCAGCCAAAGTGGTATCCTTAGCCGCCACCCCCCGCGACGAAGAAGCCGAATACGACAATGTGGAAGTGGACGAAGAAGAAATAAGACAAGCGCGGCTTGAGGAAGAACAGGCCAAGCAGTTGCCCGAAGACGAAGAATAAGTTATGCTACGATAAAACAACGGCGTCAAGAAGCGGCATTAACGGCCGCTTCTTTATAATTTGGCAGAGATTGTAAATATAGATTAATTTGCATTGATAAATACTAAAAATGATATGAAAAAAATAATTTGGGCATTATTCGCGGTCATTGTCTTTATGCTGTTGATAACCTCTTTGGGTTCGGCGTTATTCACGGGAAAGTTCGAGTTAACCGTTTATCATAACGGCGAAATAATGCTTAAAAAAGTCTATAAGATAAAAACTTCCACAGTAATGAATGTATTATTTAAGTACGGAGGGAACTATTACAAGTTTTATCAAAAAAACTCAAGCGATGCAAAAGTCCGAGATCTGTCTTGCCTAAACGATGAGATTAACGGGGATTTGCAGCGCATAATAGACAGAACAGAAGAACCCGTGATAGAAAGAAAACTGCTGTGGTCGGCGGAAAAGGCGGAATTTAATTTTGTAGAAGGCAAAAACGGATTAAAGGTAGAAAAGCAAAAGCTAATTGAGAACATATATAAGGAAATATCTTATAAAACCACAATCGCATTGCCCACAAAAGAAATAGAGCAATCCATAACGATGGAAGAGCTGAAAAAAAGGACATATCAAAGAAGCGTCTTTTCCACATGTTATTCCACATCCAAGGCAAACAGAAAGCATAACATAGAGCTGGCCACGAAGAAATTAAACGGCGCTGTGGTTCCCGCGAAATCACAATTATCCTTCAATAAAATTGTGGGGCCGAGAACTATACAGAACGGATTCAAAAGCGCGGGCATAATAAGCGGAGGCGCTTTTGTGCAGGGAGTGGGCGGCGGCGTATGCCAAGTTTCCACCACACTGTATAACGCTTGGATAAGGGCGGGATTGGATGTGATTAACGCCGTAAATCATTCCTTGCCCGTTTCTTACGTGGGGCCGTCGCTTGACGCCATGGTGTCCAGCAAAAACGATTTATTGCTGTTCAACAATACCGAGCACGATGTTTATATTAAAGCGCACACACAAAACGGCAGAATATATTTTACCATTTACGGATACTATACGCCGGAAAGAACGGTAATACGCAACAAGATAATCAAGATTTTGCCCTGCAACGAATACGACATATTGAATATCCCTTTAGATTGGAAAGAAAATGAAACCTTCAGGATTTTGGCTTCGCCCCGAAACGGTTTGGTAAGCTGCGCGTACAAAGATGTTTATATAGGGAACAAACTGATTAAAACGGAAAAGCTGCGCACAAACACTTACAGCCCACAGCGCGGAAAAATGGTCAAGCGCACAATAAAAGAGGAAGACGAAGAACTGGACACCCGCTATATAAACCCCTCATTCGGATTTTTTAACAAAGGTGCCCTCTTTGGTGTCGGATAGCAGGTAGCCCGCTTTAATGATTTGATCTCTGATTTGGTCGGCTGTTTTGTAATCCTTTGCTTTTTTGGCCGCCGCCCTGGCTTCCACAAGAGCCATTATTTCTTCGGGAATGTTTTCTTCGCCGTTTTGTTCGGGCTGCGCCGTTTTGTCCAAGGAAAGTCCGAAAACCGCGTCAAAATCAAGCGCAAGCTTATAGATGTCCTCGCTCTTTTTCTCTTTTAGCATGGTAAAAAGAACGCCCAGAGCCAAGGGGATGTTCAAATCGTCGTTTATGGCTTCAACAAATTGCCGCTTGTAATTGTCAAGAATTTCTTGATCGGTTTTATTTTTTGCCGTTTTGTGCTTGTAAAGAGCGGCGCAAAGCCTTTCTCTGGAAGTTTTGGCCGAGGCCAGCCCTTCAAAAGTAAAATTAAGCTTTTTGCGGTAATGGGCGTTAAGGCATAAGAAGCGGAAATCCATGGCGGAAAAGCCTCTTTCCTCAAGCTGGCTGATTGTGTATATATTGCCCAGGCTTTTGCTCATCTTGCCGCCGTCCACCAGCATGAATTCCCCGTGCATCCAATAATTGACTGATTTTTTGCCCGTCAGCGCTTCGTTTTGGGCGATTTCATTTTCGTGATGAATGGGAATGTGGTCCACCCCTCCGCTGTGGATATCGAAAGGAGTTCCCAAATATTTAAGGCTCATGGCCGAGCATTCTATGTGCCAGCCGGGATATCCCATGCCCCAAGGGCTGGGCCATTGCATAATGTGTTCGGGTTCGGCTTTTTTCCACAGCGCGAAGTCGGCGGGGTTTCTTTTTTCGCTGTTAACTTCCACTCTGGCGCCGGCTTTTTGGTCCTCTAAATTTATTCCCGACAATTTGCCGTAGCCGGGGAATTTGGAGATGTCGAAATAAATGCCGTCGCTTGTTTCGTAAGCGTAGCCTTTTTCTTCAAGCGCCTTTACATAATCAATCATTTCTTGGATATGGTCGGTGGCTTTGGCTATTATTTCGGGTTTTTTAATGTTAAGCTTTTGCAAATCCTCAAAGAAGACCTTTGTGTAAAAATCGGCTATTTCCAGCGGCGTTTTCCGCTCTTCGCGGCTGGCCTTAACCATTTTGTCCTCGCCGTCGTCGCCGTCCCGCATTAAATGCCCCACGTCGGTTATGTTCAAGACGCCTTTCAATTTATATCCGTTATATTTCAACACCCGCCTGATAAGATCCATAAAAATATATGTGCGGAAATTGCCTATATGCGCGTAGCTGTAAACGGTGGGGCCGCAGGAATACATGTAAACATGATTGTCGCGAATAGGCTTAAAGTCCTCTTTTGTTCTGGTCAGCGTATTATAAATCTTAAGCATAATTACTCCTCTTTTGCGGGGGGATTATTGTCTTCGCCGTCTTGGCCGTTGTCGCCGAATTCGTCAACAACTTCCGTAATATCGTTGACAATGGAATATCGGCAGGTTTTTATCCCCAATTTGTCTTCAAGCAAAGATATTCTTTTATTGAGTCTGGCGAATTCGTCTTTGACGGGGTCAGGCAATTTCTGGTCAAGGTCGTTATATTTTTTGCCATACATTTTCACCACTCTTCCGGGCACGCCCACCACGGTGGAATAAGGGGGGACATCTTTAAGCACAACGCTTCCGGCGCCTATTTTTGAGCCTTTTCCTATTCTTACAGGGCCCAAGACTTTCGCGCCCGCGCTTATCATGACATCGTCTTCGATTGTGGGATGCCTTTTTCCCGTGCTTTTGCCGGTGCCGCCCAAGGTAACGCCTTGATAAATGGTAACATTGTCGCCGATTTCGGTTGTTTCTCCTATCACCACGCCGCTGCCGTGGTCAATAAATACTCCTTTACCGATTTTTGCCGCGGGGTGGATTTCTATACCCGTTATCCTTTTGGCCCTTTGAGAAATTATTCTGGCAAGCAAAAAGCATTTTCTCTTATAAAACCAGTTGGCGATGCGATAACGGCACATCGCCTTGAATCCGCTGTAAGTCAAAATAACTTCCAATTTATTGCGGGCAGCGGGATCTTTGTCGAGAGCGGCTTGCAAATCGGCCTTTATATTTTCAAACATAATTGCTCCTTTTAACAGAAACACTGATTGTAGTTTACAACCAGTGCCTCAAAACAATCCGTGTTCCAAAAAGACTTATCTTTTCAGATTATTTTGATATGCCCTTCTGACATTATCATATGCCAAATAATTCAAGGTTTTCTCTTGTTGTCGTCTGGGACGATTGCCTTTAGGCACGAAGGTAGGCAATTTCTTCAATCTATTTTTGAATAACTTGGGAAGGATCAGCATAATAAAAGACAGCGCCGCGGGAAGGAAAGCGAACACGCTGATACACAGGGTGGAAGGGCTTTCCATAAAAGTATCATAGTCAAAAATAAAATAATTTCGAAAGGCCGGACCTATTTCATTGGTGCCTTCTATTACAAGGAAAGCGGGCAAAACCACCACCAGCAAGCTGAATATAAACAGCAGCCAATGCAAGGTATGCATGCGCCTTGTGGTATAAGTGAAGATTCTGATGATATCTTGTATAAGGCAGACAATGGCGATAAGAAAAGCCGCGATAAAAAAGAGTATGATTCCGTAAGAAGCAAGGTACTTAATTAAGATAACCACATCAAAGCTTCCGTCTTCCTTTCTCAGGTTTACTATGTTGTCCTCGGCTTTTCCTATGTATTTGGCGTGAAGCCATCTCGGCCCCATAAAAAGCTTATTGTCTTCAAGGAAATCAAGACGAACGCGGCTGAGCATTTTTGTGCTGAACCAAGCTTTTACAATGTCGAAAGCCGAAATGTTTATGGTGCGCATTCCCGCTTGGGCATACAATAAAACCTGCTCGGGAGCTTCCCCCGTCGCGGGATCGATATATTGTTCGCCTTGCGCCAGCCGCTGCTCTTCGCCGTTCACCATGCGCCAATCTCCGTCCGGCCAATTGCCGTCATTTTTTATGCTGAAATCCTGTTCGTCGGAGCCTAATTTGAAGGTAAACAAAGCTTGAGGCTTCATTTTGTAGTCGTTCATGGTGTCCCGCAGGCTTGACGGCATAAAGGCAGGCAAAGCGAAGAAGGCCAAGAAAATAATGGTCAACAAGGTCAGCAATATGGGCAAAAACACGCCGTAATACCTTGTTTTGCGGAAATACGCCTCATAATCGAAATCCATATCTTCATATGAATTGATATACTTTCTGGCTTCGGAAGGATTGGAAAACCTGTCCCTTTTTAAGGCTTCTTGAGTGCGCAGAGCCGCCGCCGCCTGCATTTCGCTAAAAATTATATCCCCATTGTAAGTGCCGTTGGCGACTTTGTTGGCCATGCTGCGGTAATGCGCTCTTTTTGCCTTAAGTCTGGCGCGCATAAAAGGAGATTGAGCTTCTTTAATGGCAAGATTGACTTCTTTTGTCTTTTTGCGCAGAAGCTCAAGCAAAGCGGCGTCATCTTTTTCGTTCCATCTCTTTGCTTTGCGGATATTCTTTGTGTTCTGAACTTTGACGGCCATTACGCGCTCCTAAAAATTATAGTTATTATAATTATATAACCGAGAATCTAAAATAGCAAGTGTCAATATTACAATATTTAAGCTTTATACAAAAATTTACATAAAAAGAGGCATTATACATTAAAACGGAACTCCACCACATCGCCGTCTTTTATCACATAGTCTTTGCCTTCGCTGCGCAGCTTTCCCTTGGCTTTGGCGGCCGCGAAAGAACCGCATTCGAGGAGGGAAGGGTAATCGATAACCTCCGCCCTTATGAAGCCGCGCTCAAAATCGCTATGGATGACGCCGGCGGCTTGAGGCGCTTTGGTTCCTTTTTTTATGCGCCAAGCGCGGCTTTCTTTTTCTCCCGCGGTAAGGAAACTTATTAACCCCAGCAAATCATAACACGCCTTGGTAAGCTTATCCAGTCCGCTTTCGGCAATGCCCAATTCGGCGAAGAACAGCTCTCTTTCTTCGTCATCAAGCTGAGACAATTCTTCTTCCAGCGCCGCGCAAAGGGCAATAACGCCGCTGTTTTCCTTGGCGGCGTATTGGCGCACGCTTTCCACATAAGCGCTTTCGCCGCCTTCGTTTATGTTGGCGCAATATATAACAGGCTTAAATGTCAGTAAAAACAAAGATTTGGCAACATCGTATTCGTTTTCGTTCAGGTTGGCCATTCTTGCGGGAAGCCCTTTTTCCAAGGTTTGGTACAGCTTGCGCAAAACGGCAAGCTCTTCCAAATACTTTTTGTCGCCGCTTTTCGCCGCCGTTTGGGTTTTCTCAATTCTTCGAGTTAGGGTATCCATATCGGCGAATATGAGCTCCAAATTAATGATTTCAATATCTCTTACGGGGTCAATGTTTCCGCTTACATGGGTTATGTTTTGGTCCTCAAAGCACCTAACCACATGAACGACGGCGTCCACCTCCCGTATATGGGACAGAAATTTATTTCCCAAGCCTTCGCCTTTGCTCGCTCCTTTTACCAATCCCGCGATATCCACAAACTCTATGGCGGTGTACACAATTTTTTTGCTGTTGAACATTTGCGCAAGAGTGTCTACTCTCTCGTCTTTTACGGCAACTATGCCCACATTGGGCTCGATGGTGCAAAACGGATAATTCGCCGCCAAGGCTTTGTTTGATGTGAGAGCGTTGAACAGAGTGCTTTTTCCCACATTGGGAAGGCCCACGACGCCAAGCTTCATAAAAATCTCCTTGCATTAATAAAATATTAAATATTATGTATAATAACCAATACATTATACAGCATTTATTTTATCGTGTAAAGCGTGAGAGGGATTAATGGAGTACGCAAAAGCGCTGATACTGGGCCTTGTGCAAGGCTTAACGGAATTTCTGCCCATAAGTTCAAGCGGACATCTAATGTTGCTTGAAGAGCTTGGAATAGGGCAAAAATCTTTAATTTTCAATATCATGCTGCATGTAGCCACATTGCTTTCGGTATGCGTAATTTACAGAAAAAAATTATGGGAATGCGTCAAGCATCCGTTATCCAAAGAAGTAAGGCATATCGTTATAGCCACTTTGCCCACGGCAGCGATAGCCTTTTTTGTCAGATTGACCTTTGACAAAATAGGCTTGAAGCTATTGCCCTTCGGGTTTATGATAACCACTGCAATGCTTGTTTTGGGCTCATTGAAATGGGAACAAAACAAAAAAATGGACAATGTGTCGGCGTTTATTACCGGAATAGCGCAGGGAATCGCCACAATAGGCGGGGTTTCCAGAAGCGGAAGCACGGTAAGCGCTCAAATAATGCTGGGCATTGACAAAAAAGAAGCGGGGGATTTCAGCTTTATGCTCAGCATACCCATAATAATAGGCAGCGCTGTCGCCGAGGCCATAGCTTTCGACGGCTTTGGCAAGGTAAGCGCGGCGCCTTTGCTTATAGCCATGGCGGCGGCTTTTTTGAGCGGTTTATTGGCAATAAAGACTTTCTTAAGAATTTTGGCAACCAAAAGCCTTTTGCCGTTTGCCGCGTACACTTTTTTAATTTCAATTGCGGCGTTTGTTATAATCTACGGATAAATTTCGCAAGAAAATTTTAATTTTTTCACTTAGGTTGACGGGCAGTTTAGTTACCTAAAATCAAGCAATGGGCAACAATGGATATGAAAGGGACAAAACCGCCGAGTTATCCACATTTTATACCGCAATAAGCAAAAAGGCCGTTAATTATATGATTAATTTTGAGCATTATCGCATAAAACACTTAAAAAAATGGCAATATTTTGATTATTCTCAAATGTGGATAACTATGTGGATAACCGCGAGAAAAAGGAAGAAAAATGTAGAATAAAGTAATTTAGGCATGCAATAAGCCACCAATTTCAGATATTAGGGATACCTTAATATCGCGCTTAATATAATATACGGGAAGAGGATTAAATGATAATAGTATTAAAGAAAAAAACCATAAAATTAATAATGCTGATTATCTTAATTTTAGCTTTGGCGATAGGCGTCGGTATAAATTACGCCCACGCTTTTTTGCCACAGGACGCGTTTGTCGTGGTATTGGACGCCGGGCACGGGGGCAGAGACAACGGAGTTATCGGCGTTGAAAGCAAAATGAAAGAAAAAGAGCTTAACCTCATTGCAACCATGCTTGTAAAAAAAGAATTGGAAAAGGCGGATATTAAAGTAATATTGACCAGAGAAAGCGACGAAGGCCTTTACGGCGACGTCAAGAAAAATTTCAAAAAAGCGGACATGCAAAAAAGAAAGGAAATTATCAATGACGCCAAACCGGACGCCGTTGTCAGCATACATACCAATAAATTTCCCACCGACAGCAAAAGAAGGGGGGCGCAGGTTTTTTATGAGCAGATGAGCGAAAACTCCAAGGAGCTTGCGCAAAGCCTGCAGTCCAGCTTAAACATGCTGAACAAGCAGTATGCGCAAAGAAAGTTTACGGAGTTGAAAGGCGATTATTATATATTAAAATGCAGCAAATACGCTTCGGCCATAGTGGAAATAGGGTTTATGTCCTGTCCCGAAGAAGACAGGTTGCTGCAGCAAGACGATTACAGAAAAAAACTGGCCTATCAAATAGCCAGCGGAATAATAGGGTATTTAAGTCTTAACACCAACTTTAACAATTTCGCCAACGCGGTTTATTGATTGAGGAATTGGTTTACGGCCTCAAAGAGGCGGGGGTTTTTCATGATGGTAAAATGGTCCGCGCCCTCAATGGTGATATGTTTGGCGTTGGGAATGGAGCGGACAATGAGCGAAGTATGCTCTTTGGCTATCAAATCGTTTTGGGCGTCTATGACCAGCACGGGGAAATCAAAATTGTTGAGGTCGTCGGGATAAACTCCGATATTGTCAAGCATAAGGGCCATTTTTGTCGCTCTCAATCTTGCTCTTTTGATGATATACCCGAAAGGCTTGTTCAGCTTATAGCGGAAACGGATTTTATAAAAAAACGGTTTTGCCAAAGCCTTTACAAACAGATTTCCGCTTATCAAAACCAATTTGTCTATCAATTCGGGGGCGATTTTGGCAAGGTACATGGCTATGTTGGCCCCGTCCGAAAACCCGACTATGCTTACTTTATCGAAAGGCTTTTGGTTTATGAAGCGCATGATATCGATAGCCATGGTTTTTATGGTAAAATTGCCTTCCCCCCATTGACTTTTGCCGTGTCCTCTTAAGTCAATGGCGTAAGCTTTATAGTCTTCGCTGACGGTATTGAGATAATCGGAGAAGATTTTGGCGTTTTCGGAATTGCCGTGAAGCAGAATCAACGCTTTTTTTCCGTTGCCTTTACGGTAATAGCTTAAAGTAATGTCGCCCACATTAATGGTATTTCTGTCACTTTCGTTCATAAAAACATAATTCCTTTAATGCTTGGTAATATATTTCCACCAATTTTTCGTAATGCTCCAAAGATATGAACTCATCCTTTTCGTGCATGGTGGATACCATATTCGGGAACAAAGGTCCGAAAGCGGCGCCCACGGGCAAAGCTCTGGCATAGGTTCCCCCCCCTATGACGATAGGCTTGGAAGGAACTTTGTTGCCCATTACCTTGTCGTAAGAAGAAAGCAAAGTTTGAATAAGGGGATGCTTTTCGTCTATATACAAAGGGTCATGATACAATCCCCGTATGGCTTTGCAGGGCAGTTTTCGGTTAAGAAGGTCGGTTATTTCGTCTTTATTATAGCTTATGGGATATCTAATATCAAGCTCGCAGACCATCTTTTTATTTTCTATTTTGCAAACGCCGAGGTTGAGGGTAAGTTTGCCGCTTGCCTCGTCGCGAAAATCAAGGCCGACGGCCTTGCCGTCATGGGTATGGAAAGCTTGATAAAGCTCATTGATTTGCTCATAGTCGTCTTTTAAGCAATAGAAAATTTTATAAAGGGCGTTATCGCCTTTTTCGGGGTGGCTGCCGTGGGAAGAAAAACCTTTGGCCGTCAGCGAGATATAGCCGTTTTCAATTTGACAGTCCACGCCCGTAGCCTTCGCGTTATTGAGTATATGTTGGGAATATTTTACCTTGCAAAAGGCGGAAGCGGGAACCATGTTGGCTCTTTGCCCGCCGCAAAGCTCGGCAATTCCGTCGGGCAAGGGCATTTCCAGCGTGTGATACACAATGCCTTTTTCACAATTGATTACAGGAAAATCGGCGTCGGGAGATATGCCCAAAGAGGGCATTTCCTCTGTTTGTTTATACCGTTCAATGCATTTCCAGCCGCTTTCTTCGTCGCAGCCCAAAATAAAGCGCGCTCTCTTTTTGGGGATATAGCCGTCCTGCAGCAATTTCACGATGGCGAAGAGGGAGGCGATAAAGGGCGCTTTGTCGTCTATGGCGCCTCTTGCGTAAATTTTGCCGTCTTCTTCAACGGCGGCAAAGGGCGGATAGCTCCAGCCTTCCCCTTCGGGAACGACATCCAAATGCGCCAGAATTCCGAACAATTCGCCTTGCCCTATTTCGCCATAGCCGCAATATCCGTCCAAATCTTTGGTAACAAAGCCCAGTTTCCGCAGTAAAGAAAGGGAATAATCCAAACTTTCTCTGACGCCTTTTCCGAAAGGGCAGCCGGGAAGGGGAGAATCTTCCACGCTTCTTATTCTCAGCAAACCCTTCAGCCACTCTAAGGAATCATTCAAATTATAACGCATTGCGCCTCCGTTTCAGCAAAATCTTATTAAATATTATACACTATTATATGAAATTGTGATAAACTATTACATAATTAAACCATAAAAGGAGCGAAAAATGGAAGTAAGAACGAGATTCGCGCCCAGCCCCACGGGTTTTATGCATATCGGCAATTTGCGGACGGCTCTTTACGCGTATTTGTTCGCCAAAAAGCATAACGGAAAATTTATTCTCAGAATAGAGGACACCGACGCCGAAAGGTTTGTGGAAGGCGCCGTAGAAAAGATATACGCCACCTTAAAAAAAGCGGGCATAAAATACGACGAAGGCCCTGATGTCGGAGGCGATTACGGCCCTTATATACAGAGCCAAAGAAAAGACATATACCTTAAATACGCCAAAGAGCTTATAGAAAGAGGGGGAGCTTACTATTGCTTTTGCGACAAAGAAAGATTGGATTCCTTGGTGGACGAAAAAGGCATAAAAAGGTACGACAAAAAATGTTCGCGCTTGACAGAGCAGGAAATAAAGCAAAAGCTTGACTTAGGCGTTCCTTATGTTATCAGGCAAAATATGCCCACCGAAGGGGAAAGCGGCTATGAAGACCTTGTCTTCGGCCATATCAGCGTGCCCAACAATGAGCTGGAAGACCATATTCTGATAAAGTCGGACGGCATGCCCACATATAATTTTGCCAATGTGGTGGACGACCACCTTATGAACATCAATTATGTCATAAGAGGCACGGAATATTTATCCAGCACCCCCAAATACAACTTGCTGTACGACAGTTTCGGTTGGCAGCGGCCGCAATATCTGCACCTGCCCCCCATAATGAAGGACGCCCAAAGGAAGCTGTCCAAAAGGTACGGGGACGCCAATTTTGAAGACTTTATCGAAAAAGGATATGTGCCCCAAGCGATAATAAATTATATCGCCTTGCTGGGCTGGTCGCCCAAGGGCAACGAAGAAAAACTTTCATTGGAGGAATTGGAAAAAATGTTCGACATTTCGGGCATTTCAAAATCCCCCAGCATTTTTGACGAGCAAAAGATGAAGTGGCTTAACGCCCAATATTTGCGGGAGTTTTCTTTAGAAGAGTTTAACGGGCTGGCTGTGCCGTTTTATGAAAAATCCAAAGTCAAGGGCAAATACGATTATCTTAAGCTTTCCGGCTTGTTGCAAAATCGAGTGGAGATATTGTCTGAAATTCCCGGCATGATAGACTTTTTGGAAGAGTTTGGCGCTTTTGATTCCCGATTATATGAGCACAAAAAAATGAAAACCGACGCCGCGGTGGCAAAAACGGCGGTAGGCGGAGCGCTGGAAGCGTTAAAAAACGCTCAGTTCAACCATGAAGCGTTAATGGAAGCGCTGACCCGAAAAAGCGAGGAATTGGGCATCAAGAAAGGACAAATGCTGTTTTGCGTAAGGGTGGCGCTTACGGGAAAAGAATCCACTCCGGGAGGGGCGGTGGAAATAGCCGAATTGCTGGGCAAGGAAGAAAGCTTGAGGAGATTGGAATACAGCTATAAACTGATAGAATAAAATCATTCTTTCCAATAATGCTATTATGACAAAAGCGTTAAAATGAAAATACTATAAAAAAGAGGCAATCGTTTGATTGCCTCTTTTATTTCGCTTGTCTTTGCCGTTATTTGTCGGCAAGCTTTTTGTAGGTTTCCCTTCTTTGCTTGGCTTGCTCTTCGCTGAGGTCGAACAGCTGGTTGGCAAGGTCGGGATAAACCTTTTTAAGGCTGGCGTAGCGGTTTTCGCTGAGCAAGAAATCTTTATAGTTTTCGGTAGGCTCTTTGGAGTCCAAAATGAAAGGATTCTTGCCTTGCTCGGCCAAATCGGGATTGTATCGATAGCATGACCAGTATCCGCTGTCCACCGCGTTTTTCATGGTCTTTATGGATTTGCCCATATTGATGCCGTGGTTTATGCAGGGGGCGTAGCAGATTATCAAAGACGGTCCTTTATAAGCTTCGGCTTCGGTAAGGGCCTTGACAAGCTGATTCATATTGGCGCCCATATTTACTTGGGCGACATAAACATGGCCGTAGCTCATGGCCATCATGCCCAAATCTTTTTTTCTGGTTCTCTTGCCTGCCGCCGCGAATTTGGCGATGGCGGCAGTGGGCGTGGATTTGCTTGCCTGTCCGCCGGTATTGGAATAAACTTCGGTATCAAGCACAAGTATGTTGACTTCTTCGCCCATGGCAAGCACATGGTCAAGGCCGCCGTATCCGATGTCATAAGCCCAGCCATCGCCGCCGATAATCCATATCGATTGCTTAACCAAAACGTCGGCGTTGGACTTAATGTTTTCAATATAATCTTTGTTTTCGTCGGTGATTTGTTCGGCATCCAAAGCGGCTTTGATTTTTTTGCTGATTAATTTTGTGGCTTCGCCGTCATCCATATTGTCTATCCATTCTTGGAACAAAGCGGCGGTATTTTGGCTTACTTTATCCATGGCCGCCAGCATATCGGCTTTTAACTTCATTCTTCTTTGTTTAATGCCCAGATTTATGCCGTAACCGAATTCGGCGTTGTCTTCAAAAAGGGAATTCGCCCAAGCGGGGCCTCGTCCTTCTTCATTTTTTGTGTAAGGACAAGTGGGGGCGGAACCGCCGTAAATGGAAGAACAGCCGGTAGCGTTGGCGATTATCATTCTGTCGCCGAAAAGCTGGGTTACAAGCTTGATATACGGGGTTTCTCCGCAGCCCGCGCAAGCGCCGTGGAATTCAAACAAGGGTTTTGAGAACTGGCTGCCCTTTACGGTATTGGGCTTATAAATTTTTTCGGGTTCGGGCAAGGAGATGAAGTAATCCCAGTTGTCGCTTTCTTCGGCTATGCCTTCGGCAATGGGCCTCATAACCAAAGCTTTTTCTTTGGCGGGGCACACATTGGCGCAGGAGCCGCAGCCCGTGCAGTCGTAAGGACTGATTTGTATTCTGAACTCATAGCCTTTATATCCGGTGGCGGGCAGGGTGTCAAAGCCCTGAGGCTTGTTTTCCAGGGTTTCGGGTTTGGCAAGAAGAGGACGAATGGTGGCATGGGGGCATACAAAAGAGCATTGGTTGCACTGTATGCAGTTTTCTTTAATCCATTTGGGAACGTTGACCGCGATACCCCTTTTTTCATATTTTGTAGTGCCGGTGGGAACGCTGCCGTCGGCGTTAAACTTGGATACGGGCAGAGCGTCGCCTTCTTGAAGCAGAATGGGGTTGATAAATTCTTGGAAATATTCGTTGTCCGATTGGCTGACAAAGTCGGCGCCCTCGGCGGTGGCCCATTCTTGAGGAACGGGGACTTCCTTAAGCTCGCTTATGGCTCTGTCTATTGCCGCCCAATTCATATTTACCACGGCGTCGCCCTTTCTGCCGTAGGTTTTCTTAACGGCTGTCTTCATGTGCTGTTCGGCCTCTTCGTAAGGAAGGATGTTGGCCAATTTGAAGAAAGCCGCCTGCATAATCATGTTGATTCTGCCGCCCAAACCTATTTCGGAAGCTATTTTGTAAGCGTTTATGGTGTAGAATTTGATATTCTTGCGGGCAAGAATGTTCTTAACCTTGGCGGGCAGTTCTTTTTCCATTTCTTCGGGATCCCAAATGCTGTTGAGAAGGAAAGTTCCTCCGTCCTTTAAGGAACTTAGCATGTCGTAACGGAAAATATAGCTTTGGGTATGGCAGGCCACAAAATCGGCTTGATCAATCAAATAAGCGCTTTTTATGGGTTCGTCGCCGAAGCGCAGGTGAGAAATGGTTATGCCGCCCGATTTTTTGCTGTCGTAATGGAAATATCCCTGCACATATTTATCGGTGTTGTCGCCGATGATTTTAATGGAGTTTTTGTTGGCGCCCACCGTGCCGTCCGAGCCCAATCCATAGAATTTGCAGCGGATGGCGCTTTTGGGGGAGGCGTTAATGAATTCCTTGACGGGCAAGGAAGTAAAGGTAACGTCGTCATTGATGCCCACGGTAAAGTGGTTTTTGTTTTCCACGCCCATATTCGCGAATATGGCGTTTGCCATGGAGGGGGTAAATTCCTTGGAGCCCATGCCGTAACGGCCGCCCAGCACTTTTATGTCGCTGTTTTTTAACGCCGCGCACACATCAAGATAAAGAGGCTCGCCTATTGAACCCGGCTCTTTGGTTCTGTCCATAACCGAAATATATTTTACCGTGGCGGGTATTTTGCTCAAGAAGGCGTTGACGTCAAAAGGACGGAAAAGCCTTACCTTGATAAGACCTACCTTTTGTCCTCTTGCATTAAGGTAATCCACGGTTTCGCTGACGGTTTCGGCGCCGCTTCCCATGATTACGATAACCTTTTCGGCGTCGGGCGCTCCGTAATAATCAAACAGATCGTATTTTCTGCCCGTAAGCTCGCCCACTTTTTTCATGCACTCGGCCACAACCGCGGGAACTTTTTGGTAATAAGGATTGCAGGCTTCCCTGTTTTGGAAATATATGTCGGGATTTTGCGCGGTGCCTTTTTGAATGGGATGCTCGGAATTCAAAGCGCGCGCTTTGAAGTCCTCGATATCCTTCATATCCACAAGCTTTTTCATTTCCTCGTATTCGATGGCGTCAATCTTGCTTATTTCATGGCTGGTGCGGAAGCCGTCGAAGAAATGCAGGAAAGGCACTTTTGATTTAAGGGTGGCAAGGTGGGAAACCAAAGCCAAATCCATCACTTCCTGCACGGAATTGGAAGCGATCATGGCAAAGCCGGTTTGGCGGCAAGCCATAACGTCGCTGTGGTCGCCGTATATATTCAAAGCATGGGCGGCAAGAGCTCTTGCGGAAACATGGAACACGCAAGGCAAAAGCTCGCCTGCTATTTTGTACATATTGGGTATCATGAGCAGCAACCCTTGCGAAGCCGTAAAGGTGGTGGTCAACGCGCCCGCGCAAAGAGCGCCGTGCACCGCGCCCGCCGCGCCGGCTTCCGACTGCATCTCCGCCAATCTCAATTCCTGTCCGAACATGTTCTTTCTGCCTTGAGCCGCCCATTCGTCGGCGTATTCGGCCATAGGAGAAGACGGGGTAATCGGATAAATCGCCGCCACTTCGCTGAAAGCGTACGCAACATGAGCTGCCGCGGTATTGCCGTCGATTGTCATTTTTTTACTCATATGAACCTCCAAAAAATTTTATAATCAAAGTAATGGCTTACGGACATTATTATGGTATAAGCAAAAAAATATATCATTAATAATTTCGTATCAATATATTATAAACGCTTATTAAAAGAATAGTCAAATACTTTGCGGCCTTTTTCATATTATTATAAATAATATAGAGAAACTATAATATAATTTCTTTTTTGCAAGGTACGGTTATTTATTTTTTATTTTAACAATAATATGGTATACTGTTTGGCATGAAAAAGGTAATAGAGTTAAGGAATGTTAGTTACGACTATAAATCAAGCGCGGACGAAAGGACGACGGGCGTAAAAAATATAAGCTTAACCGTAAACAAAGGAGAATTCGTAGTCTTGCTGGGCCATAACGGCAGCGGCAAATCCACGCTGGCAAAGCTGCTCAACGCGTTTTTAATTCCCGACCAAGGAGATGTGATAATAAACGGCATAAACACCAAGGAAGAAAAGAGGGTTTTTGAAATTCGCAGCAAAGTGGGCATGGTTTTTCAAAACCCCGACAATCAAATGGTAGCCAGCATTATTGAAGACGACATAGCATTCGGAGCCGAAAATTTGGGCGTGGAAAGGCAAGAGTTAATAAGAAGGGTGGATTGGGCGCTGCAAGTCGTCAATATGCATGCCCACAAAAAGCGCACCCCTTTTAAGCTGTCAGGCGGCCAAAAACAAAGGATAGCCATAGCCGCCATACTTGCCATGCTTCCCGAAATACTTATACTTGACGAATCCACGGCCATGCTTGACCCCAAAGGGAGGGAGGAAGTGCTGGATGTGGTCAGGAAGCTGAACTCCGAGCAGGGCATGACGGTGATATTGATAACGCATTATATGGAAGAAGCGGTGGACGCCGACAAAGTTTTTATCATGAACGAAGGCGAAATAGTGGCAAGCGGCTCTCCGAGAGAGGTTTTTGACAACGAAAAAGCGGTGTACGAAGCCAAATTGGAGCTGCCCGTGGCCTGCAAAATATCGCACATGCTGAAAAAAGACGGATTCGATATACCAAGCTGTCTTACGGTGGACGAATTGGTGGAGGGCATATGTCGATTGTAGTGGAGAATTTGTCTTACACATATATGCCCAAAACCCCGTATAGGACGACGGCGCTTAAGGATATTACCTTTACCGTCAACGAGGGGGAGTTCGTGGGGCTTATAGGCGCCACGGGATCGGGCAAATCAACGCTTATACAGCATTTTAACGGATTAATCAAGCTCGCCGACGGCAGGCTTACGGTATTTGATTTTGATTTATCGGCAAAAAAAATAAACTACAAAGCGCTGAGAAAGGGAATAGGCATGCTTTTTCAATATCCCGAGTATCAGCTGTTTGAGGAAACGGTGCTCAAGGACATAATGTTCGGGCCCAAAAACTTCGGCATGAGCAAGGAAGAAGCGTACGAAAGCGCCAAGCGGGCCATAGAGCTTGTGGGATTGGACTTTGAGGAAATAAAGGACCGTTCGCCGTTTGAGATTTCGGGAGGAGAAAAAAGAAGGGTGGCTATAGCCGGGGTTTTGGCATATAAGCCCAAGGCGCTTATTTTGGACGAGCCCACGGCGGGGCTGGATCCGTCGGGCAAAAAGGAGATACTTGAACTTATTACCAAGCTTAAAAAAAGCGACGCCGTAAGCACGATAATCATGATAAGCCACAATATGGACGAAATAGCCGCTTACGCCGAAAGGATAATTGTTTTGAACAATTCAAGATTGATTTACGACTTGCCGCCCAAAGAGCTTTTCAAAAAAGACGATTTGCAGGAAATGGGGCTGGATTTACCGATTACGGTAAAAATAAAAAACGCCCTTGCGCAAAGGGGAATGGTTTTGGATACCGACGCGCTTACCGCCGAAGAACTGGTGGCGGCGATAAAACAAAAGATAAGAGGAAACAATGGGTAGGGACATCACTTTCGGACAATATTATCCCGGCGACAGCTTCATACACCGCATGGATCCGAGGGCAAAGATATTGCTGTCCATACTGTATATAGTAACGGTGTTTTTATGCGTAAGCTTTTACAGCTACCTTGCGGTGTTCCTTTTCCTTGCCATATTGATTTTGGTCGCCCGCGTGCCGCTCAGAAGCGTTTTGAAAAGCGTAAAGGCCATATTGTTTTTGGTAATGCTTACGGCGGCCATAAATATCCTTTTTTATAGGGAGGGCAGCCCGCTTTTGCAATTTTGGGTAATAAGGATTACCGACGAGGGGCTTATTTTTTCGGCAAAAATGGCGCTCAGACTGCTTTTTTTGGTTATAGGAACGACTTTGGTAACGCTTACCACCACGCCCATGAATTTAACCGACGGCATGGAAAGCTTGATGTCGCCGCTTAAAGTAGTCAAATTTCCCGTGCATGACGTGGCCATAATAATGAGCATAGCCTTAAGGTTTATTCCGTCGCTGATGGAGGAAATAGATAAAATAATCATGGCGCAAAAGGCAAGGGGGGCGGCTTTTGACAGCGGCGGACTGATTGCCAGAGCCAAGGCGCTTTTGCCCATATTGATTCCTTTATTTGTGTCGGCTTTCCGCAGGGCGGACGAATTGGCGCTGGCGCTGGATGCCAGATGCTATAACGCCACCCCCAACCGCACTAAAATGAAGGAGCTTAAGTTCGGCTACAGGGATTTGGTGGCAAGCGTGGCATGCTTATTGTTTATGGGGGTAATTATTTTGCTGAGGTTCTATCCGGGGGTTTAACCATGAGATATCTCATAACGATAGAGTATAACGGTAAAAATTACAGCGGCTGGCAAAACCAAAAAAACGCTTTGTCCATTCAGCAAATTCTTGAGGAAAAACTGTCTTTTTTGCTCAAAGAGGACATAAAGATTTACGGCAGCGGCAGAACGGACAGCGGAGTGCACGCCGTCAACCAAAAGGCGCATTTTGACACAAACAGCGGCATACAAATGCACAAAATACCTTTGGCCGTAAACACCATGCTGCCCAAAGACATCAGAATAAAAGGCATAGAAAAAAAGGATAAAGATTTTCACGCGCTGTACAGCGCCAAAAGAAAAATTTATTTGTATAAATTTTATGTGTCCCGCATATCCAGCCCCATAAGAGACGATTATTACGCGCAGGTCATACCGCCCATAGATTTTGAGATAATGAAAAAAGGCGGGGCCATGCTGACGGGGGAACATGACTTCAAGGCTTTTTGTTCGGCGAGAAGCGGAATAAAAAACACGGTAAGGACCATTCACCGCATAGAGCTTGAGCAAAAAAACGACGAAATTTTTTTGGAAATAGAAGGCAACGGATTTTTGTACAACATGGTAAGGATTATCGCGGGCGCTTTGGTTTTTTTGGGCAAAGGCAAGCTGAGCTTGGAGGATATCAAACAAGCGCTTGAAACGGGGGACAGAAAAAAAGCGGGCAAGACCTTTCCCGCCCGCGCCCTTTATCTTAAAGATGTCATTTACGATTGATTGTTTTTCAGCATTTCCTGCAAAGTAATATCGGGGTGATTGTATTTTGAGGCGTCGTCTATTTTGAGCTTGCCGAAGCTTATCGCCCTTTTCGGACACCACTGTATGCAGGCAAAACAATTTTCGCAGTCTTTATTTATAAAAACAGGTTTGTCGCGCATTTCGATATTTTTGACGGGGCATATCCTTACGCAAACGCCGCATTTGTCGCAGTCGGCATTCACTCTTTTGTTTTTAATGCCGAAAATATTTTTCATCCCCCACCAAGCCGCGCCGTTTATGGGCAAAAGCTTGTCCTTGAACACAGGGTTTTCGGTTTTGGCGGCAATGTCTTGAGATATTTTTTTGACAATATCCTTTTGCGCGGACAGCATTTGAGGCTGTTTGTCAAGAGGCGTTTTGAAAGCTATGCAGCTGTCCGGCAAAACTATCTTTTTGCAGTAAGACAGCTTTTGACCTCTTTTTTTCAGCAATTTGTTGATTGTGACAAAGGAATATCCTACGGTGGAGCCGCAAGTCGCCGCCGCCCATATGTAAGGGGATTTAAGCGCCGTATTAAGCAGAAACCTTTTGACTATAAGGGGAATATCATAACAAAATACGGGAAAGACAATTCCTATGGAATGGTCTTCCGCCGTATTTTGGTCAAAGGCGGCGATATTTATTACTTCGGCTTTGCCGTCGGATAATTGTTTGGCAACCGACAAAGAATTGCCGGTTGCGCTAAAATAAAATATTTTCATATCCGTTTAATTATTTGAGCAAAAAAACCATGGCTTCATAAGGCCTCAGCTTCATGTCTTCAAGCTTTCTGTCGTAATCGTAATTATGCAGCACAAGCTCGGCGCTGTCATAGACCACCTCGGCGGGCAGCTTGAAGCCCACTTCTTTATTTTTGAAGTTGCATATGACCATAAGCCTTTGGCCTTCGTAGCTTCTTTCATAGCAGTATATGTCGTTGCTCTTTTCGTACATTTGCCTAAATGTGCCGTGTATGATTATCTTATTGCCCAGACGGAACCGTATCAGTTTTTTGTAGAAATGGAAAATGGAGTCCTCGTCCTTCATGGCGTCGGCCACATTTATTTCTTTGTAATTGGGGTTGACGGGCAGCCACGGCTTGCCTGTGGTAAAGCCGGCGTTCTCCTCGTCGTTCCATTGCATGGGAGTGCGGGCGTTGTCCCTGGCTCTCCATTTCATGACCTTAAACACATACCCTTTCAAGAAAGGAGCTATTTTGTTGATTACGCCCATGACATATTTGACCATTACGTCTTGGAATTCGTCAAGGCTTTTCCAAGGATAATTGGTCATGCCGATTTCTTGCCCTTGATAGATATAGGGCGTGCCCTGCTGCATGTATAAGGCTACGGCAAGCATTTTGGCCGCTTGTTTTCTGTACGGGCCGTAATCCCCCACAAAACGGGGCAGACATCTGGGTTGGTCGTGGTTTTCAAAATAAAGACTGTTCCAGCCCTTGTTCCTTAAGCCGTGCTGATATTTGGCAAAAACTTTTTTGAGTCTGGACAGCTTGAATTTGCGGGGAATAAGCTGAAAATATGTGTCGGTATTCATATGCTCGAATGTGAACACCGTGTCCAATTCCTCGTTTTCCTCGCTGGTGTATTTAATGGCGTTCTCAACATTCATGCCCGGGCCTTCGCCTACCGTCATGCAGTCATAGTTTGACAAAACCTCTTTGTTGAGGGCGTGCAAATAAGAATGAATGGTGGGATGGTTGTTGAAATGCTCGTCCCCTCTCAGCGCTATATTCCATCTGCCGTCGGGAAGGCCGTCTTCTTTGGCGATATAGGTAATGACATCGCAGCGGAAGCCGTCGCAGCCTTTATCCAGCCAGTATTTGACGATATCGTGCACTTCCTGCCTTACTTTGGGGTTTTTCCAGTTTAAGTCGGGCTGCTTTTTGGTGAACAAGTGCAAATAGTATTCGTCGGTTTCTTCGCAATATTCCCAAGCCGAGCCGCCGAAGCGGGAAGTCCAGTTGTTGGGAGGCTTCTTGCCGTTTTTGCCTTTGCCTTTGCTCCAAATGTAATAGTCTCTGTAAGGGTTGTCTTTGCTTTTGCGGGCTTCTTGGAACCAGTAGTGTTCGTCGGAGGTATGGTTTACCACAAGGTCCATGATGAGCTTGATGCCTCTTTTGTGCATGCCCTCCACCATTTCCTCCCAATCTTCCAGCGTGCCGAATTCGTCCATGATATCGCGATAATCGCTTATGTCATAGCCGTTGTCGTCGTTGGGGGATTTGTAGCAGGGGGAAAGCCACACCGCCGTAACGCCCAATTCCTTAAGGTAATCGAGCTTGGAGATAATTCCTCTTAAGTCGCCTATGCCGTCGCCGTTGCTGTCGCAAAAGCTGCGGGGATAAATTTGATAGATAAAAGCGTCTTTATACCAGCGCGTTCTTTTCATTTTTTCACTTCCTTTATAAAAATTTTTTACAGACTAATTATAGCATAAATAAATTCTTAGTCAATATCATAGCCAAGCGGACGCGCAAGAAAAATCAACCTTTTTGGGGAATAAAATAAATTTGTTTTCAAAACCGTTTGGCGTAATGTATAATAAAGAATAGGGAGGGAAAGGTATGACAAAGAAAAAGAAAGGATGGATAACGGCTTTAATCATAATAGGCGTCATTGTGATTGCGATTGCTGTGGGGGGGATTGCGCTTGTAGGCGAATTGAAAAAGAATCTGGATTATCTTGTCAATTTGGAGTTTGAGCAAATAGACCTTAACCAAATCCAAGACGGCGTTTACGAGGGGGAATATTCCCTTTTCCCCGTTTCCGCCAAAGTAGCTGTCAACGTCAGCGGCCATAAAATCATTAAAGTAACAATAATCGACCACGGCAACGGCAAAGGAGAAGCCGCCGAAGTCATTGTGGAAAAGGTGGTGGAAGAACAAAAGCTGGAAGTTGACTCAATAAGCGGAGCCACCTACAGCAGCAGGGTTATTTTATTGGCGATAGAGGACGCCCTCAAAAAAGCCCAAAGGAATTAAGTGCGCAAAAGGCTCTTGCTTTCTACACCAACCCTAAATACTTCTCAAAGAATAACATCAGTTTTTCAATAACTTCTTGCTTTTCTGCAGCCCTGCCTCCGCCAAAGCGGGATACGGGCGGCATAATTTTATCAATAGCTTTTTATTTCGCCAAGCCAAGCAAAATCGTTTTTTCCTCAAAGCCGTTGACAGAATAAAAGGCGGCAAACAAATTCATAATAAAGTTGTAATTGAGAGGTGGCATTTTGAAGGTGGGCATTCCGAGAGCCTTGCTTTATTATGAATATTATCCGCTGTGGAAAACTTTTTTTGAAGAGCTGGGGGCGGAGGTTGTCCTTTCCGCCAAAACCAACAAGAAAATAATAGAGAGCGGTTTAACCTATTGCGTAAACGAAGCCTGCCTGCCCGTAAAGATTTTTCACGGCGCGGTAAGCGACCTTATCGGAAAAGTAGATTGCGTCTTTTTGCCCAGAATAATAAGCGTGGCAAAAAGGGAATATATCTGCCCCAAATTCAGCGGGCTTCCCGATATGATACGAAGCAGCCTGCCCAATCTTCCCCCCGTCATCGACACCGAGATAAAATTAAGGCTGAGTGACAAAACGCTTAAGGAAGCTTTTATATATACGGGCAAATTTATTACCGACAACATTGCCAAAATCATTAAAGCCTATCACAAAGCCTTGCGGGCGCACGGCGATTTTGTGGCAAAGACGCAAAAAGGCGTTTTGCCCGCCCAAATTTTTGACGGGTACCGTCCCCCCCAACCCAAAGGGCTTAAGATAGCCGTTGTGGGGCATATATATAACTTATTTGACTCTTACGCCAACAACAATTTATTTAAGCGGTTATACCAAAACGATATCAGCGTCATTACCCCCGAAACCCTGCAAACCAAAATAATTGACGAAAGCGCCGATAAGCTCAATAAAAAATTGTTCTGGAGCTTTGCCAGAAAGATAATGGGCGCGGTTATTCATTTTACCCAAACCAAAGATATCGACGGCGTCATGTATATAATGTCTTTCGGCTGCGGCATCGATTCGTTTATAGCCGACTTGTGCGAAAGAAAATTAAAGAGGGCAAACATTCCTTTCTATTTGCTGGTAATAGACGAGCATTCGGGAGAAGCGGGGCTGGACACAAGGATAGAGGCGTTTGTGGACATGCTGAAACGGAGGAAAACAAATGATAGCGACCTTTCCGCACATGGGTAATATCTACATTATGGTAAAGACCTTGTTCGACGAAATGGGCATAGACTATGTGCTGCCGCCCAAATGCAGTAAAAAAACCTTGGAAATCGGCGCCAAGTATTCGCCTGAAATGGCCTGCCTTCCGTTAAAAATCAATATCGGCAACTTTATCGAAAGCATAGAAAAAGGAGCGGACACCATATTTATTACGGGCGCTTGCGGGCCTTGCCGATTCGGCTACTACGCCGAAATGCACAGGGAGATTTTGCGCGATTTGGGCTATGACGCCGAAGTGGTGGCTTTGGAAATCAACGAAAAGGGATTGAAGGATTTAATCGCCAAGCTGAAAAAACTTACGGGCGGCAAAAAGCTTGCCAGCTTGGCAAAGCCTTTGTTCAAAGCGTATAAGGCTTTATGCATGGCGGACAAGATAGACGAGCTGAGCTACCAAACAAGGCCGCTGGAAATAACCAAAGGGCAAACGGACAAGGTCATTGACGATTACAGAAACAAACTGCTTGAAACCAAAAGCGTCAAAGAGACTTTTGAGCTCATGCGCGATACCGAGCAAAGGCTTTTGAACATCGAGCTTGAGCGCAAAGATACCGTAAAGGTGGGCATCGTGGGCGAAATCTATACGCTGATAGAGCCTTTTACCAATCTGCATATAGAAAAGATTTTGGGCAATATGGGCATCACCGCGCACCGTTCGCTATATATCAGCCAATGGATAAAAGAGCATATCATAAAGCAAGGCCTTCATATCAAGAGCAAAAAGGAATTTGCTGTCGCCGCCAAGCCTTATTTGAAAACCCATATAGGCGGACATGCCCTTGAAACCATAGGCAACAGCGTTCTTTACGCGCGGGGCGGCTATGACGGAGTGGTGCAAATATATCCGCTTACCTGCATGCCCGAAATAGTGGCCGACGGCATTATGCCCGCCGTGCGCAAGGATTACGATTTGCCATCGCTTACGCTGGTCATGGATGAAATAACGGGGGAAGCGGGTTATTTGACGCGCATTGATGCCTTTGCGGATATGCTGATAAGAAGAAAGCAGCTTAGGGAGGAAAAGAAAAAGAATGAAGTCTTGTTACTTAGGCATTGACATAGGTTCGGTAAGCACCAATTTTGTGGTTATCGACGAGGATAAAAACCTTATCGAAAAACTCTATATCAGAACGCAGGGCCAGCCCATAAAAATTTTGAAAGAGGGCATGGAACGGCTTAAACTGTCAATAGGCGGCGAGCGCCGAATAGCGGGCGCGGGGACGACGGGAAGCGGAAGACAGCTTGCCGCCTTGATAACAAGCGCGGACATAGTAAAAAACGAAATCACTTCGCACGCGGTGGCGGCTTTGGATTTTTGCGAAAATGTCAAAACCGTAATAGAAATAGGAGGGCAGGACTCCAAGATAATCATTATCAGAGAAGGTTTGGTGTATGATTTTGCCATGAATACCGTTTGCGCCGCGGGAACGGGCTCTTTTTTGGACAGGCAGGCGTCAAGGCTAAATATACCCATCGAGGAGCTGGGCGGCTATGCCTTGAAATCCCGAAATCCTGTGCGCATCGCGGGCAGATGCGCGGTTTTTGCCGAATCGGACATGATTCACAAACAGCAGACGGGGCAGAGCTTGGAAGATATAATAGGCGGACTTTGTCAAGCGCTTGTCAGAAATTATTTGAACAATCTTGCCAAAGGCAAAAAAATTGAAGCGCCGATATTTTTCCAAGGCGGAGTGGCCGCCAACGTGGGCATAGCGGCGGCATTTGAAAAGGAATTGAAAACCCCGATTATCGTTCCCCCAAATTATGATGTAATGGGCGCTTACGGCGCGGCTTTGCTGGCCAAAGACCAAGTAAAAAACAAAGGGTACACAACGTTTAAGGGATTTGATATAATTAATATTGAATATATGTCTCGCAGCTTCAAATGTGAAAAATGCGCCAATTGCTGTGAAGTGGTGGAGCTTGTGGCCGACGGCCGCGTTCAGGCGCGGTGGGGGGACAGGTGCGGTCGTTGGAGCGATGTGGAGCAAAGAAAGCAAGTAGCCCATAGCGGATAAGGAGGAAAAATGAAAAGTTCAAAAATTACTCAAATAAAAGCCATGGAAATATTGGATTCACGGGGCATTCCCACAATAAAGACCACGGTTTTTTTGGAGAGCGAGGCATACGCTTCGGCGTGCGTTCCCTCGGGAGCGTCAACGGGGAAATATGAAGCCGTGGAGCTGAGGGACAACAATGCGCAAAGATATTTGGGCAAGGGCGTTCTTCAAGCCGTGGAAAATGTGAATACCGAAATCGCCCAAGCAATAAATGGCATAGCCGCCGAACGGCAGGAAGAAATCGATAAAAAAATGATAGAGCTTGACGGCACGCCCAACAAAGCAAGGCTGGGCGCCAACGCCATATTGTCGGTATCGCTTGCCGTGGCCAGAGCGGCGGCAGCCAATGCGGGCATGGAATTGTATAAATATTTGGGGGGATCCAAAGCGCGCTGTCTTCCCGTTCCCATGTGCAATGTGATTAACGGCGGAGCGCATGCGTCCAACAATTTGGACATTCAGGAGTTTATGATAATTCCCGTAGGCGCCATGAACTTTACGCAAGGCATTAAGATGTGCGCCGAGGTGTTTCAGCATCTTAAAAAAATCCTTGTTTCCAAAAAATTAAGCGTGGCGGTGGGCGACGAAGGCGGCTTTGCCCCCGATTTGAAAGACAGCGACGCCGCTTTGGAGCTGCTTTCCCAAGCCGTTGAAAAGGCGGGATACAAGAACGAGATTCGTTTCGCGCTTGACGCCGCCGCCAGCGAATGGGCGGAAAAGGGCGGGTACAGATTGCCCAAAGCCGATATTTTTATGGAAGGCCCTCAATTGATTGAATATTGGGAAAACCTTACAAGCAAGTATCCCGTAATTTCCATTGAGGATGGAGCGGGGGAAGAGGATTGGGAGCTGTGGAAGCAGCTTACCCAAAGGCTGGGCAAAAAACTGCAGCTTGTGGGAGACGACCTTTTTGTCACTAACGCAAGCAGGCTTAAAAAAGGCATAGACAACAAGGCCGCCAATTCCATTTTGATAAAGCCCAATCAAATAGGCACGCTGACCGAAACCGTCAAAGCCATAAAAAAAGCCAAAAAAGCCAATTTTACCACAATAATGTCCCACCGTTCGGGAGAGACCGAAGACGCGATTATCGCCGACCTTGCGGTGGGTTTGGGCGCCGATCAAATAAAAACGGGTTCGCTGTCAAGAAGCGAGAGAGTCGCCAAATACAACCGCCTTATGGAAATAGAGGCGCAACTGGGCAACAAGGCCGATTACAAGGGGCTTAAGGCTTTTAATTTTTAATTTTCCGCTTGTGTTTGTTTTAGTTCCATTGTATAATAATGAAAAAACGATGGGAAAATTATGAGGGTTCAGGAACATCGCGGACACAGAGAGAGGATGAAGGAAAAGCTTTTGCAGACGGGCTTGGAGAAGTTCGCCGAGCATGAAATGCTGGAGCTTTTGCTTTATTTTGGAATTCCCTTTAAAGATACCAACATAATCGCGCATAATTTGTTAAAAAAGTTTGGCAGTTTTTCTTCTGTTCTTGAAGCTTCGGTAGAGGATTTAATGACGGTAAAGGGCATGACCAAAAACGCCGCCATACTGCTTCATTTTTTGCCCGACTTTTTTCGCGAGTACAGAAAGAATAAAATTAACCAAAAAAAGCCCATAGTCAATGTGGACGATATTTTGCCTTTGATTGAAGCCAATCTGCATTTTAGAGAAATGGAAAGCTTTTATGTGATTTGCTTAAACGCCAATCAAAGGATTATCGCCATTGTGGAAACGGGGGTGGCGGAATTGTCGTCGGTGCTTTTGAGCCCCAGAGCCATAATGGACATCGCTTTGAGATATAAAGCCGTGAACATCATTATCGCCCACAACCATCCTTCTGGCAATGTGCTGCCCAGCGATTCCGACATAGCCTTGACCATTGACATCAAGCATATGCTCAAAGGCATAGAGGTGGAGCTTGTGGACCATATAATCGTATCCGACGACAAAGCGTACAGCTTCTATCTGAGCGGAGAAATAACCCATAAGGAAGGCTGCGCCATTAAACCGTATAAGATGAAAACAAAAGGCCACAAGCAAATGCCCCAAACGCAAGTGGTCCATGTGCGAAGAAGAGAAGACGGCAGTTTTGAAAGGATAGGGTAGGATTCCGCTGAGCCTACTCAGCGGCCCTTTTTGTTCCGTTGGGCAAGCCCAACGGACCTTATACATGCATAAACAGTGTCTTTTCCGTCTTGGCTTTGAGAAAAGAACGCCGATGTAATAATACTATCGGCAACCTTTTCTCTTCGCCAAGCCAAAAAATCCATCTGTTTCTGCTACTTTCCGATAGCCGCATAGTGAATTCCAGATATAGGCTATTTTTATTGTGGATATTTTTTAATAT
>LFRM01177988.1_pt1 | contig 46239 bp, 45 predicted proteins | sample 618341 | NCBI WGS metagenome assembly LFRM01 (sample SAMN03654438, study PRJNA283298) | anaerobic digester metagenome | isolation source: pool of bioreactors CSTR01a, CSTR02a, and CSTR03a thermophilic anaerobic... | place: Denmark: Kgs. Lyngby | collected 2014-05-21 | reverse complement strand
CTGGCCTTGCATTTTTTGCATATCATGTTTTTGGAAACGCACTGAAAATATGCTCTCTCAATTTTTCAAACCGGCCCTCTGCCGAGCCCCCCAGCAGCTTAAGGAGCAAGCTTAACCTGCTGCGCTATTAAAATAAGAGCATTATCGGAAAAGGTTGACAGTAAAAACAGATAATGGCTATAATGGCTCCAGATCAAATCCCGCGCGGTGCAAAATCCCTGTCGGAGGTGGATAATGAAAGTCAGCCAATGTGTCGCCCTGGTTACCGGAGGGGCATCCGGCCTGGGGGAAGCGGTAGTGCGCCGCCTGGCCAATAGCGGCGCCAGAGCGGCCGTCCTGGACCTGGATGAAGAAAAAGGCGCCGCCCTGGCCGAGAAGCTGGGCGGGGCCGCCATATTTTTAAAAACCGATGTGACCGATGAAGAGAGTGTCAAGGCCGCCGTGGAGGCGGCACTAGAGCGGCTGGGAAGGATTAATCTCCTGGTCAACTGCGCCGGGATTGCCCCGGCAGCCAAGGTGCTGGGCAGGGGCGGCCCCCATAGCCTGGATCTGTTCGTCAAGGTAATCCAGGTCAACCTGGTGGGCACCTTTAATGTAATCCGGCTGGCAGTGGAAAAGATGGCCGCCAACCCGCCCGGAGAAGACGGGGAAAGAGGGGTTATCATCAATACCGCCTCCACCGCCGCTTTCGAAGGCCAGATCGGCCAGGCCGCTTACAGCGCCTCCAAGGGCGGAGTGGTCAGCCTTACCCTGCCCCTGGCCCGGGAGCTGGCCTCCCTGGGCATCCGGGTCGTGACCATAGCCCCGGGAATCATGGAGACCCCGATGCTCCTGGGGATGCCGGAAATGGTCCGGGAGTCCCTGGGAAAAGCGGTTCCTTTTCCCCAGCGCCTGGGAAAGCCTGAGGAATTCGCCATGCTGGTGGAACAGATCGTGGAGAATACCCTGCTCAACGGTGCCTGCCTCCGCCTGGATGGAGCCCTGCGCATGCAGGCCCGGTAGCCAAAGCAAAGCCGGGCGGCAGCGTTCATCCCCCGTTCCATGCATATCCTGAAAATTAATGCCAATGCTAATAAATGGGAGCTGCACCCTGCCGTGAAACGGCTGCAATTTTTTCTGCTTTATCTTTATAAAAACGCCCGGCAGTACTGGAAAGGGTCCCGAGCCGCCGGAACTTCCTCCTTACATCCAGGGGCCGGAGGGCGGCCTGCGCCGGGAGCCGGCCGGGAGCCGGCAGGAAAGCACTCCTTCAGTCCAGAAATAAAAGCTTAAGGAAGACGGCAGGACGCAAGAAAGGGATGAGCAAGCTGTTGAATTGGGCAAGGGCAAATATTCTGTCCAGATTCCGCCGGCGTTGGAGAGCACTTCGCAAACGGTTTGATGAAGTCATCGAACAGCAAGTGGTAGAGATGAAGGGGGACCCCGGCAAGGTTTCCTTAGGCTGCGCCCTGGGTCTGGGTATTAATTTTATTCCCACCCTGGGGCTGGGTTTTGCCATCGCCTACGGCCTGGCGGCGCTGACAGGAGCCAACCGGATCTGCGCTATTGCCACCAGCCTGCTGACGGGACCGTTGGTGCCCCTTAAGTACGCCTTTAACCTCTTGATCGGGGGAGTGGTCTACGCCCACGGTACAGACACCAACTTGATGGACCTGATCATCAGGCAGTATGCCTTAATGTTTAAAATTGGCGAGCTCAAGGCCAAGCTGTTTGGCTTTCTTGAATTCTTCGGCACAACCTTTATTATCGGCTCGATTATCAACGCCTTGCTCTTTGGAACCCTCTTCTATTTCGGTGTACATGCCCTGCTCAAGAAGAAATTTAACGGGCCGTAAAATATCCGGGCACCCGGCCGGAACGGGGCAAAACAAAAAAAGCCCCTTATTTTCCGGGGCCTCTTAAAAGCATGCCTTAACCGGCGCCGCATCGCCCAGAATCGCCCCTGAAAAGGGGCCTTTTTTGATCCCCCGCGCTCAGAATTTGGCGGCCGCCGGAGACTTTTGCTGAACCCTGCGCTTGCCCGGGAAATACCCGCTCCGGAAGCAGCCCCGGAACACTAAAGGATCGCCGCCAGGGGGGCCTTGTCCAGGAAGTAGTCCATCAGTTTAAAGCCCTCTTCCACGAAGCAGGAGCTCTTCCCGGCCGCTGCTTCGTCAAAGCTCAGCCCGGGCTTGACGTCCGCCGCACCGCTCCGGTAAATCAAGAAGGGCACCGGGTCGCCGGTATGGGTTCCCAAGGCCAGGGGGGTGGGGTGATCGGGAAGAAACATCAGCTTGAAGTTCACTCCCGCTTCCGCCAGCCCTTCCATTATTTCCCGCACTAGCTGTTGATCGATCAGTTCCAGGGAGCGAACCTTGTTCTCAATCTCCCCCCGGTGGCCGCATTCATCGGGGGCCTCCAGGTGAACAAAGACAAAATCCAGCCCGTTCAATAAGGCTTCCACCGCCGCCCGGGCTTTCCCGGCAAAATTGGTATTCAGGGTGCCGTCGGCTCCCTCTACGGGGATGGACTCCAGGCCGGCACAGATTCCGATCCCTTTAACCAGGTCCACAGCGGAGATGACCGCACCCCGCACGCCGTATTTCTCGGCGAAAGAGGGCAGTTGAGGGCGTCTCCCTTCGCCCCAGACCCAGATGGAATTGGCCGGATTCAGCCCCCTTTCCCCGCGCTTCCGGTTTACCGGGTGGTCCTTTAAGAGCCGGTGGCTTTTCACCATCAACTCCAGGATCACCTCCTTCTCCCGCCCCCGGGGGAGAAAGGGCTCAATAACCTGCCCGCTGATATCATGGGGAGGGGTAAACTGCCAGTCATAAGGCCCCTCTCTCCATAAAATCAGGTGGCGGTAGCCGACTCCCGGGTAAAACCTGATCTTCTCCGTTGCCAGCGCCTCGTTGAGCTCGGCAATCAGCTCCCGCGCCTCGTCGCTGCTGATCTGGCCGGCGCAGTAGTCCAGCATCCGCTTCCCGGAGTAGGGTTCGTCATCGGAGAGGGTAACCAGGTTGCACCGGAAGGAGACATCCCCGGGCTGCATCTCCACACCCATGCTGGCCGCCTCAAATGGGGAGCGGCCGCTGTAATAGCGCCGCGGGTCGTAGCCCATTACCGAGAGGTTGGCGATATCGCTGCCGGCCGCCAGGCCCGGGGGGACAGTCCTGACCAGCCCCATCTCGCCCCGCTGAGCCATGTAATCCAGGGTCGGGGTGGCCGCCGCCTGCAAGGGGGTCCGCCCCCCCAGTTGCTGCACGGGATAGTCCGCCGCTCCATCCGCTAAGACAATGACATATTTCAATTCCCTTTCTCCTTTGTTGCCGAAATTGCTTTCCAGGCCATCTCCACCGCCTCTTCCGGGGTGCGCGCCTCCATCACCTTCTCCTTCAAAGGCCGGGGCGGCCTTATTTGCCAGGTATGCAGCCCGATGACCGGCTTCCCCATCTTCAGGCCCAGGGCAATCTCCGACAGGGTGCCGTACTCGCCGCCCACAGCGATTAAGGCGTCGGCAGCCCTGGCCAGCACCGCGTTGCGCCCCTCCCCCAGGCCCGTGGGGAGGGCCAGAGTTAAAAAGGGGTTGCCCCGGCGCTCCTCGCCGGGCAAGATACCGATCACCATGCCCCCGGCATTTTTGGCGCCCCGGGAGGCGGCTTCCATGACCCCGCCGCCGCCCCCGCAAAGGAGCACCCCGCCCCGGGAGGCGATTTCCGCTCCTACCGCCTCGGCCAGGACGGCGGTTTCGCGGTCGCAGCGCGAAGCTCCCACCACGGCTAGGTAGTACATTTTTGGCCTCCTTTTCCAACCATTTCATTATATCACGCTCTATAAGGGCAGACAATTAGGCAAAAGAGGCGGGTCGGCGGGCGGCGGTCTAATGGCGGAGCGGCTTCCGGCGGCCCCGCCCTGACCGGCGGCGGCGAGTTCAGCACCGGTCAGGGAGATTAGGAAGATTAAAGGAAGAAGGGAGCCTGTCCCGGGGGCGGGGCTCCCTTCTTCCTTGCTTCCAGCTTTCTTCTGTCTGCTTTATTTGAAAAATACGTGATTTCCAATAACGGTGGTCACCGGCCGGCTGCGCACCCACCAGTTGCTGGTCTTCGCCGGGTTGTAGAAGCCCGTGGCCCCCAGGGAGGGATCGGACCCGTTCAAGGCCTCCTGAACCGCCCGGTGAGCCGAGGCCCCGGCGGGCAGGTTAATCCGCCCGTCCTGAACCGGCGAATACTGGTAGTAGCCGTTCACTACCTGCAGGATTACCTGGCGGACCGTGTTGGGATAGAGGGGGCTCTTCACCCGGTTAAGGACCGATGCCGCTACCGCCACCTGGCCCAGGTAGGGCTCCCCGGCCGCTTCGGCGTGAACCAGCCGGGCGAAAAGATCCAAGTCCGCCGCGGAAAGCTGCAGGCCGCTGGTAGGCGGCAGGCTGACGGGACCGGGGATATTCAGCAGCTGCCCCGGGTAAATAAGATGGGGATTGGAGAGGTTATTGGCCGCAATCAGGGAAGCCAGGCTGATACCGCAGCGCTGAGAGATCAGCCACAGAGTATCCCCGGCAACAACCTGGTACTGCCGGCCCGAGGCGCTGCCGCTCCCCGGAATGATTAGGGTCTGCCCCGGGTAGATCAGATTGCAGTTCCAGAGATTATTGGCCTTGGAGATGGCCTCCACCGTAGTGCCGAAGCGCTGGGAGATCAACCAGACCGTATCTCCCCATTGCACGGTATAGCGCTGCTGCGCCGCAGCGCTCCCGGGACCGATCAGCAGAGCAATCACTACCACCAGCAGACAGATCCTCAGGAACCTTCGGTTCATAAGTTAAGTAAACCTCCTTTGATACGCCTCCGGGGTTAGCTGACGGGTTAGGGACAGGAGTTATCCCTCCGTTTAGAACGGTTCACCCCCAAGAAAAATGGGTCCCCCGTATAAACAATTCGGCGTTATGTTAACTTGAGTATAGTTAAAAAAAAAGAACCTGGCAAACAGGCTCAGCGAAGACAAGGCTTCCCTATTGTTAATAAGCGATAACAAATTGTTAACATATCTTAAATATTGGCCTTTATCAGCCCGATGGTAATATGCGGCGCCATTTCATCCCGTTTCCACGCCCCGGTGGTGAACCAGTTCCGCCACCTTCTCCCCGGAAGAATCCATCCTGATGGCGACCACGTCGAAGCGGCAGGGGAGTTCTCGGCCCACCCTGTGCTGCAAATAATAAAGGGCCAGCTTCCTGAGCCTGGCCGCCTTGGCGGGGGTAATGGATTCCACGGCTTCCCCGAAACGGCGCCCCCGCCGGGTCCTTACCTCCACGAAAACCAGGACGCCTCCCTCCCTGGCCACAATATCGATCTCGCCCAGGGAGCAGCGGTAGTTGCACTCCAGGATGGCCAAGCCCTGGGAGAGCAGGTAGCGGCGGGCAGCCTTTTCNNAGCCTTTTCTCCCGCCTCTCCCAGCTGCCGCCGGCTCAGTCCCATCCCGCCTCCCCCTCCTCTTCCGCCGGCGTCAGCCGGAAAGAGCGGCGGTGAACCGGGCAGGGGCCAAAATCGGCGATAGCCCGGCGGTGTTCCGGGGTGGGATAGCCCTTGTTTCGGTCAAACTGGTAGTGGGGATAGCGGCGGTGCAGCTTCAGCATCAAGCGGTCCCGGGTTACCTTGGCCAGAACGGAAGCGGCGGCGATGGAGAGGGAGAGCCCGTCCCCCCCCTTGAGGGCTTTCTGGGGCAAATCCAGCCCCCGGATGGGGAAGCCGTCCACCAGCACCATCTCCGGCTGCACTGGAAGGGCCGCCAGTGCCTTGCGCATGGCCTGCATGGTGGCCCCGTGAATGTTGAGGCGGTCGATGGTGGAGACGGAGCAAACCCCGATGCCGGTGGCCAGGGCCTGCTCCCGGATCTGCTGGTAAAGGCGCTCCCGCACCTCGGGCAAAAGCTTCTTGGAATCGTCGAGGCCGGCAATAGTCTTGCCGGGAGGCAGGATTACCGCCGCGGCGACGATGGGCCCGGCCAGGGGGCCGCGCCCCGCTTCGTCAACTCCGGCGATCAAGCGGATCCCCTGCTCCAGCAAAGCGCGCTCTTCCGCCAGCATCCTATGTAAGCGCCGCTCTTCCCGCTGCCGGCGCCCGACGCGCCTGCGGTAGCGCTGCAGCAGAATCCGGACCCCGGCCCGGCGGTCCCGGAGCAGGGCTTGTTCCTCTTCGGGGCTCAAGGTTGCCGCCTCCTCCAGGTAAGCGGCAATCTGGCTCAAGGTCATGCGCTCAAACATCTTCCTCCCCCTGCGCCTCCTCCTCTTCCGGCAAAGGCGGCTCCTCCAGGGTTAGAGGGCCCAGGCCCCCCCCCTGAAAATCCTTCAGCAGCAGGGCTGCCGCCCGCTCCCGGTCCACCTTGCCTCCCGGAAGCAGACATCCCAGGCGCTGCCCGATATGTTCCAGGAAAATTTCGGGAGGCTGATGCTCCGGCTCCGCCCCGGGATAGCGCCGGGAAAGGCGCCCGGCTTTTCCCCGCCGGACAAAGGCCTCCAGGAGCCAGAGAGCCAGCTTCTCGCCGCCGACAACCTCGGGAGGCAGCGCGCCCACGACCCCCAGGGGGAGCACCGTCTCGGGAGAGAGATCCGGCCACAGCACCCCGGGAGTATCCAGAAGCTCCACCCCGGGGAGAAGGCGGATCCACTGCTTCCCCCGGGTAATCCCGGGGCGGTTGCCGGTAGGGGCCACCCCGCGCTTAACCAGGTGGTTGATCAAGGTAGATTTTCCCACGTTGGGAATGCCGACGATCATAATCCGGAGGGGTCTTTTAATGCGGTAAGGCAGCAGGCTCCGGGCTTTCCCGTTTAAAAAGCGCATCAAGGAGGTAAGGGAGCGCTGCCGGTGAACGCTGTAAGCCATGGCCGGTATCCCCCGGCTTTCTAGGTAGGCAAGCCAGCGCTCTGTGGCGGAATTTTCGGCTTGATCGGCCTTGTGCAGCAGCACCAGCTGTTCCTTGCCGGCAATAAGGTCCGCCAGCCTGGGGTTATGGCTGCTCCGGGGAACGCGCGCATCCCTTAGCTCCACCACCAGGTCGATCACGCGCAGATCCTCCCGGAGCCGGCGCATGGTCCGGGCCATATTTCCAGGATACCAGCGGACCTCTTTCATTATTCCGCAACCTTTACTTCCAGGCTCCGGGCTTCCCAGATGGGCCAGAAGACGTACAGGGCCTTGCCCTTGATCTGCTCCAGGGAGACAAAGCCGACCGACGGGTCGCGGCTGTCCAGGCTGTTCATCCGGTAATCCCCCAGCAAAAAGACCGTTCCCGGGGGGACCACTACCGGGCCAAAATCCTGCGGTTCCATATCTTCCAGCAGGTACGGCTCTTCCATCAACTTCCCGTTCCGGAAAACCCGGCCGTCCTTGATCTCGATGGTGTCCCCTTCCACGCCTATAACCCGCTTGATAAAATCGCGGTGCGGTTCAAACTGGAAGACGACAATATCACCCGGCTGGGGGCTTTCGAAGCGGTAGATAAACTTGTTGACTACCAGCCGCTCATTTTCGTCCAAGGTGGGATACATGGATCGCCCTTCCACGACAAAAAACTCAAACAGAAAGATACGAATAAACAGGGCTACGGCCAAGGCAATCCCTATGGAGCGGATCCATTCCCAGATCTCTTTGGACTTGCTACTCATCTATTCATCCCAGCTTCTTTATAATGCTTTTTTCCACCTATTTCTCCCGCTTTTCCCGGATCCGGGCCGCCTTGCCCTTCAACTGGCGCAGGTAGTAGAGCTTGGCCCGGCGCACCCGGCCCCGCTTGACTACCTCGATTCGAGCAATCGCCGGGGAATGCAGGGGAAAGATGCGCTCCACCCCGACCCCGTAGGTAACCCGGCGCACGGTAAAGGTCTCCCGGAGGCCGGTCCCTTTCCGGCGAATAACCACGCCCTCGAATACCTGGATTCGCTCCCGGCTGCCCTCCACCACTTTAACATGAACCCGGACCGTATCTCCGGGAGCAAAGGAGGGGATGTCTTCCTTTAAATATTGCTTTTCAACCTCTTTGATTAAATCCACCGTCCAGACCTCCTCGAAAAATTACCCCTGATTTTCTTTCTCCAATTGTTCCAGATAAGCTCTATCTTCAGCCAACAAGTTGGCCTTTTTCAGCAAATCCCGCCTTCGTTCCCAGGTCAGCTTCAGAGCCTGGCGCCGCCTCCAGCGGGCGATCTCCCCATGGTTCCCCGAGAGAAGCACCGGCGGCACCTCCAGGCCGCGGTACACCGGGGGGCGCGTATACTGGGGATATTCCAGCAAGCCGGAGTTGAAAGACTCCTCCTGGACCGCCTCCTCGTCCAGGAGACCGGGCTGCAGGCGCACCACCGCATCGATTACCACCATGGCCGCCAGCTCGCCGCCGGTCAAGATATAGTCGCCGATGGAGATCTCATCGTCAACCAGGGCCAGCCTTACGCGCTCGTCGACTCCTTCATAGTGGCCGCAGAGGAAGATCAGGTGCTCCTGGGCGGCCAACTCCCTGGCCAGGTCCTGGTTGAACAGCCTTCCCCGGGGGCTCATCAGGATCACCCGGGGCCGGCCTCCGCTCTGCTCCTTCAGGGCCTCCACGGCCCGGAAAAGGGGCTCCGGCTTAAAAATCATCCCCTTTCCCCCGCCGTAGGGAGCGTCATCCACCTGGCGGTGCTTGCCGGGGGCAAAATCCCGCAGGTTCACCAGCCTGATCTCCACCAGGCCCCGGTCCACCGCCCTCTTGACCATGCTCTCCTGGAAGGGGCCCTGGAACATCTGCGGAAAAATGGTCACCACATCGATCTTCATCCCTATTTTACTCCTAAGCTACAGTTCTGCCAAGCCTTCGGGCAGCTCCACCACCATGGTTTTCTCCTCCAGGTTGACCTCCCGGACAAACTGCTTTACCGCGGGCAGGAGGAACTCCTTGCCCCGGGAATCCCGCACCAGGTAGAGGTCGTGCCCGCCGGTGGCGATGATATCCCGGACCTCTCCCAGGAGCGAGCCGTCGGCGGCTACCACCTTTAAACCCACGATCTGGTCCAGGTAGTAGCTCCCGGGGGGAAGAGGGAGGCGCTCCGCGGCAGGAATCAGGAGCAGGCTGCCCCTTAAGGCGGCCGCCTCTTCGGGGCTCTCTATGCCGGCCAGTTTAATCAACCAGAGCCGGCCGTGGACCGAGGCGCTCTCCACCTCCATGACCCGCCGCCTTCCATCCCGGAAAAGGGTAACCTGCTTCAGGCAGCGGCACCGTTCCGGAAAATCCGAGTATGGATAAACCTTAACGTAGCCGCGGACCCCGTAAGGAGACAGTATTTTACCGATTGTGGTCCATTCTTCATTCATCGTTCCGCCCCTTTTGGCTCCGGTTCTCCCTCTTTAGGGCATAATCTCCACCATCACCCGCTTGTTGTCCTTGTGGGCGGCAGCGCTAACCACCGTGCGAATGGCCTTGGCAATCCGGCCTTGCTTGCCGATAACCTTGCCCACATCCTCGGGGGCCACCCGCAGTTCCAGGATAATGGAACGCTCTCCTTCCACCAGTTGGACTTCCACTTCATCGGGATGGTCAACCAGTGCTTTGGCAATCTGCTCCAGCAGCAATTTCATCGCGATAACCTCCCGCATGACAGCTATTTGGTCAAGCCTGCTTTGTCGAACAGGGCCTTAACCGTATCGGAAGGCCTGGCGCCACGGGAAAGCCAAAGCTGTGCTTTCTCGGTATCGACCTCGAAGGTGGTGGGCTTCGTGGTGGGATTGTAGTAGCCAATCTCCTCGATGAACCTGCCGTCCCTGGGGAAGCGGGAGTCGGCCACGACAATGCGGTAGAAAGGTCTCTTCTTGGCGCCCATCCTCTTTAGCCTAATCCTTACTGCCAATTAATTCACCTCCGTAGATGTTACCACGGGAAGAAGGGGAAGCCCCTTCTCCCTTTCTTAAATTGCTTGAAACCCTTTTTCTGCATGGCCCCCATCTGCTTGACCAGCTTCTGCATCTGGGCAAACTGCTTCAGCAGCCGGTTCACATCCTGAACGGTAGTGCCGCTGCCTATGGCGATGCGGCGCCGCCGACTGTTATTAATGATGGACGGGTTTTGGCGCTCCTCCCTGGTCATGGAGTTAATCATGGCCTCGATCTTCACCAGCTGCTTTTCGTCCACGGCCAGCTGCCTCACTTCCCGGGGCAGCCGCCCCGCACCGGGGAGCATATCCAAAATGCTTTCCAAGGATCCCATGCTGCGCAGCTGCTGCAACTGATCCCGGAAATCATCCAGGGTAAACTGCTGGCGCCGCAGCTTCTCCTCCAACTCCTGGGCCTTGGCCCGGTCGAGGCTGGCCTCCGCCTTCTCGATGAGGGAGAGGACGTCGCCCATGCCCAGAATCCGGGAGGCCATCCGCTCCGGGTGGAAGGGCTCCAGGGCGTCGGTCTTCTCCCCTACCCCCACAAACTTGATGGGGCAGCCGGTCACAGCCCGCACGGAGAGAGCGGCCCCGCCCCGGGTATCCCCGTCCAGCTTGGTCAGGATCACCCCGCTTAAACCGATGGCCTGGTGAAATGCCGCCGCGGCGTTGACGGCATCCTGGCCGGTCATGGCGTCCACTACCAGAAGAATCTCCTGCGGCCGGATCCGGTCCCGGATCTCCTGCAGCTCCGCCATCATTATCTCGTCCAGGTGCAGCCGACCGGCGGTATCCAGGATCACGTAATCGTACCCTTCCCGCTTGCTCTCTTTTACCGCCTCTTCGCAGATCTGCAGAGGCTTGGCGTTTGCATCGCTATAAAAGGGAATGCCGGCGCTGCGGCTTAAAATCTCCAACTGTTGAATGGCCCCCGGCCGGTAAATGTCCGCCGCCGCCAGCAGCGGGCGGTGCCCGTGGCGGCGCAGGTAGTGGGCCAGCTTTATGGCCGAAGTGGTCTTGCCGGAACCCTGAAGGCCCACCAGCATGATCGTGGTAGGCGGCGATCCCGAGGCCAGGCGGCTCTGCTCCTGGCCCATGAGCCGGGTCAGCTCCTCGTGGACAATCTTAACCACCTGCTGGCCAGGAGTCAGGCTCTGCATTACCTCGTGGCCTACGGCCCGCTCCCTGATGGAGGCGACAAAGTCCTTAACCACTTTAAAATTAACATCCGCCTCCAGGAGAGCCAGGCGGATCTCCCGCATGGCCAGGTCCACATCCTTCTCGGTCAACTTGCCCTTGCCCCGCAGGCTGCGCAGGGCTTTTTGTAATTTTTCCGCCAGGTTGCTAAGCATATTCATCCCCAGTTTAGTTTAAATTAAAGTTTTTGGAGCAGCTCGTGGACCAGTTCCTGCAAGCGGCGCCGGTCGCCGGCCTCCAGCTCCTGTTTCTGGAGGATACTCTCGGCCTCCACCAGCCGCTCCTGCTGGAACTTGAAATATTGCCACAGCCCCAGCTTCTGCTCCAGCTCTTCCAAGGTGCCTACGGCTCTCCGGATCAGATCATACACCGCCTGCCGGCTAATGCCAAACTCGGCGGCGATCTCCCCCAGGGAGAGATCCTCCCGGTAGTAAAGGTCCAGCACCTGCCGCTGGCGCCCGGTCAAAAGGGGACCGTAAATATCGAAAAGCAGGTTGACCCGATTCAGCCGTTCAAGCATGGCCACTCCTGTCAAGGATTAAACCTTTACATAGTGTAGCAGATGGCTTTCAAAAAAGCAAGTTTCATTATTTTGTTGGTGCCTGGCACGTCAACTTTGTCAACTTTATTGAATTTTCTGACTTCAGTCCAGCGGAGGCGGACCTAAGGGAATATTTGCGGTGCCTGGCACGTTAACTTTGGGGAAAAAGTTGTTTTGTTGACACCCCCTTCCATCAAGGGATATATTTGAAGCAAGGGGCAATAGCAGATTTCTCTGGAAGTCGCCGCCTTTGTTCGCACTTAACCAACAAAAAAAAGGAAGGAGCAACCAATAATGATTATCGATGTTCATCAACACTGGGAGCCGGAATTCATGTTGAAAGACTTCATCCCCTTCATCTGCAAGTTCATCCAGGACATGTACATCAGCTTGAAATGCCCCCCAGTATCCCTGGAGGAGATTGAGAAAGAGTATAGCTACCTGGCCAACGACCCTTACGGGGAGCGCCTGGTTGAGCATATGGAGAAAAGCGGGGTGGACAAGGCGGTGGTTTTTGTCTGGGACCGTCCCGCTTTTACCGATGAAACAATCATGGAAACCAACAAGAGAATCGGCGAAATGGGGCGGCGCTTTCCCGAAAAGCTGATCCCCTTCGCCAGCATAAATCCCACCCGGGAAAAGGCCCCGGAAATGTTAAAAAAGTGCATTGAAGACTACGGCCTAAAAGGAATGAAATGGCATCCCGATGTTCCACCCTTCAATCCCTCGGACAAAAAGAATTACCCGCTGCTAAAAGTGATGGATGATTACAAGCTGACCCTGATTACTCATACGGGTTCCCTGCCGATACCGTCCAAGGGCCTGTACGCCCATCCGCTGCTTCTGGATGAAATCCTGGTGGACTTCCCCAATATCAACATTATCGCCGCCCACAGCGGCTGGCGGTGGTGGCCGGAACTGGCCGGGATCATGGAGTGGAAGCCGCGGATCTACGGCTGCCTGACCGAGTGGCAGCTTTTGGCGGTAGCAGATTACGACAAGTTCTGCCGCACCCTGCGGAGCATGATCGACCAGATGGGCATCGACCGCTTGATGTGGGGGACCGACAATCCCAGCTTTACGGCCCTCGTTCCCGTCAAGAAGTGGATCGAGATCATTCAAGGGCTTCCGGAAAATGCCCCGGAGGGGATCCATTTCACCAGGGAAGAAGTGGAGGCCATCCTGGGAGGCAACGCCCAGCGCCTCTTTAATATCACAGCATAAAGAGCCGTATTCTTAACCCTTGATCCGTTGAGCATTTGCGGCTACATTATGGCTATATTTTGAAGAGATGCAATCATTTACCGGGGAGCGTGAAACTATGGCTTCAAGTGCGGCGGGAACTGCGGCGGGCGCAGCTATCGCCAACGCCGTCAAGGCCTCCGGGGCGATCATCAGGGTGGAGCCGGCAGACTTTCAAACCCTGGTGGAAAAAAATGAGAAACCCCTGGTAGTGGTGTCCAGAAGCACCCTGTTTGTTACCAGCTACAGTTATCTTACCGCTTACCGGGGCTTGATCTTTTTTACCAGGTCCCGGACACCGCTCATGTTCAAGAGCGCTGCGGAAATCGTAACGGCCAAAAGGATCTGGATCCCCACCTAAATCGCGGTGCCTGGCACGTCAACTTTGTCAACTTGATTGAATTTTCAGATATTTATGATGTGGCTACGGATTTGATGATCTGCAGCGCTTTTTCAATATCCTGACGGCTTACATCCTTGTGGGTGGTCAGCCTTACCTTCCCCTGGCCGAAGGCGATGATGCGCACTCCCCGGGCCTCCAGGGAGGCGACCAACTCCTCTACGGGGAAGAGGGTAAACTCCGCCACGACGATATTGGTCTCCACCTCGGCGGGATCCAGGAGGAAGCCGGGCAACTCCGCCAGCCTCTCAGCCAGGTAGCGGGCGTTTTGATGATCCTCGGCCAGGCGATCCACCATTTCCTGGAGAGCGATGATCCCCGGGGCGGCGATAACCCCGGCCTGGCGCATTCCCCCGCCCAGGCGCTTTCGCCAGCGGCGCGCCTCGGCAATCCAGGGGGCGGGCCCCACCAGCACCGAGCCCACGGGAGCCCCCAGCCCCTTGGAGAGGCAAATCTGCACCGTGTCGGCCCGGGCGGCATATTCCCGGGCCGGGATCTTCGAAGCCACGGCGGCGTTGAACAGGCGCGCCCCGTCCAGGTGGACGGGGATGCCCCGCCCGGCGGCCACCTGATACACTTCCTCCATCGCCGCCAGGGGGATCACGGCGCCTCCCGCCCGGTTATGGGTGTTCTCCAGGCAGACCAGGGCGGTGGGAGGAGCATGGATATCGTCTTCTCTCACCGCCGCCGCCACCTGGTCGCCGCTGAGGGTGCCTCTCCGGCCGGGCAAGGCGCACAGTTGCACGCCCGCCAGGGCGGCGGCGGCACCGGCCTCGTAGCAGAAGATGTGGGATTCCCGCTCCAGGATCACCTCCGTCCCCGGGCGGCAATGGGTAAGCAGGGCCACCTGGTTGCCCTGGGTGCCGCTGGTAACCAGCAAGCCCGCCTCCTTGCCCAGCATCTCCGCCGCCAGCTCCTCCAGCCGGTTCACCGTGGGATCTTCGCCATAGACATCGTCTCCCACCTCAGCCTCGGCCATCGCCCGGCGCATGGCCTCCGTGGGCTTGGTAACGGTATCGCTGCGCAAATCGATCATCCTGAATCCTCCCTTGCTTCCTCAGCCGGGGATGCCCGGTAAAATAATAAAATTTAGAATAAAAAAGTTCCCGGAGTCCCGGGAACCGCAGCCGTCTATTGGTTCAGTTTTTTCAACAGCAGTTCGTTCACCAGCCGGGGGTTGGCCTTGCCCCTGGTGGCCTGCATCACCTGGCCCACCAGGAAGCCCAGGGCCTTCCCCTTCCCGGAGCGGTAGCTTTCCACCCCCTCGGGGTTCTCGGCGAGCACCCGGTCGATCACCTGCTCCAGCTCCGCCTGGTCGGTTATCTGCAGCAGCCCCTCTTCTTCCACTATCTGCCGGGGGGATTTCCCCGTGGCGAAAGCCTTTTCCAGGACCTCCTTGGCGATCTTGCCGCTGATTACCCCTTCCTCCACCATGCGGAGAAGCTCCGCCATCCGTTCAGGGGTAAAGGCGGTCTCTCCGGGCTCCAGCCCGGCGGCATTCAACTGGGCCATAAAATCGCCCATGATCCAGTTGCTGACTACTTTTGGCTTGTTGTACAGCTTCAGGCAGGCCTCAAAGTAATCGGACAGGCTGCGGGAAGCGGTAAGCACCCCCGCATCGTAGGCCGGCAGGCCGTAGTCGGCAACATAGCGGGCGGCCCTGGCGTCGGCCATCTCCGGAAGACTCCTCCTGGCCGCCTCCACCTCTTCCGGGGCCAGGACCACGGGGGCCAGTTCCGGATCGGGGAAGCAGCGGTAATCGTGGGCCTGAAGCTTGCCGCGCATGCCCAAAGTCTCCTGGCGGTTTTCCTCCCAGCGGCGGGTCTCGGGAAGAATCTCCTTCCCCGCCCGCAGCAGTTCTTCCTGGCGCCGGATCTCATACTCCAAGGCTTTTTCCACCGCCTTAAAGGAGTTCATATTCTTCAATTCGATCTTGGCGCCCAGTTCGCTGCTGCCCGCGGGGCGCAGGGAGATATTGGCGTCGCAGCGGAGGCTCCCTTCTTCCATCTTGCAGTCGGAGACCTGGGCGTACTGCATAATGCTCTTTAGCTGCTCCAGGTAGCGGCGCGCCTCCCCCGGGGAGCGCAGGTCCGGCTTGGTCACGATCTCGATTAAAGGAACCCCGGCCCGGTTGTAGTCCACGTAGCTGCAGTCCCCCGACGGGGCGTGGACCAGCTTCCCGGCGTCCTCCTCCATGTGCACCCGGTCGATGCGGACCTTTTTCCGCCGCCCCCGGTCATCTTCTATTTCCAGGAAGCCGTTGCTGCCGATGGGGACAAAGAACTGGGAAATCTGGTAGCCTTTCGGCATATCGGGATAAAAGTAGTTTTTCCGGTCGAAATAGCTCTCCAAGGCGATATCGCAGTTCAAGGCCAGGGAAGCCGCCAGCGCTTTCCGCACCGCTTCCTCGTTCAAACAGGGCAGAGCCCCCGGGAAGCCCAGACAGACGGGACAAGTATTGGTGTTGGGCTCCGGGGTAAACTCGTTGGGACAGGAGCAGAAAAGCTTGCTGCGGGTCATCAGCTCCACGTGCACTTCCAGGCCGATTACCACTTCGTATTCCATGGACATCTTCCTTCCTTAACTGATCCCTGCCGGGGGAGTTTTAAACCGCTTGGCGACCCGGGAAGCCAGCCCGGCCAGCTGCCCTTCGCTGAAAGGAGGCCCTACCAGCTGCAGCCCCACCGGGAGAGAGTCCAACTCCCCGGCGGGCACGCACAGGGAGGGGAAGCCGGAAAGAGTGACGGGAGCGGTAAAGGCATCCTGGGCGTAGGCCTCCAGGAAGCTCTTGGCGCCCTCCACGGGCCCCGCCGGACTTGCGGCAGCCGGCAGCATCAGGAGATCGCAGCTCTCCAGGGCGTCGCTAAAGCCCTTGCGGACCAGATTCCATACCTTCTGGGCCTGCCGGTAGATGTCCTGGAAGGCTTCCCGGCTTAACAGGTAGGTCCCGATGACGCTGCGGCGCTTCGCCTCTTCTCCCAGGGTCAGGCTCCGGGTCCGGAAGTACCACTCCTCCAGGTCCTCTCCCTGGTAGGGGGTGCCGAAGCGTATGCCGTCAAAGCGGGCCAGGTTGGAAGAGGCTTCGGCCACGGCCAGCACATAATAGGCCTGCAGGGCTTCCTGGAAAAGGGGTAGTTCCACCTCCACAAACCGGGCCCCGGCGGCGGCATAGCTCTCCCGGGCCTTTTCCAGGAGGGAGCGCACCCCCTCCTCCAGCCTTGCAAATACCGCCCGGGGAAAGCCGATCTTTATCTCCCCGGGAGCGCTCTCCCGGTAAGCCGGTCCTTCCCTGACCGCCGCCGTGGCGGCGTCCCGCCTGTCGTAGCCGGCCATCAGCTTCAAGGCGGCAAAAACGTCTCCGGCCTCCCCGGCCACCAGCCCCACCCCGGCAAAGGAGGAGGCGAAAGTGGCCAGGCCGTAGCGGGAAACGGTGCCTGCTCCCGGCCGCAGCCCGAAGAGGCCGCAGAAGGAGGCCCCGGTGCGCAGGGAGCCGCCCGTATCGGAACTCAAGCCCAGGAGGCACTGCCCGGCGGCCACCGCCGCCGCGGCGGCGTCGCCGGCCACCCGTTCCCGGTCCCAGGGATTCAGAGTGGGGCCGGCAAAAGAACTGGCGGTGGTAGAGCCCAGGCCGAACTGGTCCAGGTTGGTCTTACCCACCACCACCGCCCCGGCCTCCAGCAGCTTCTGCACCGCCGCCGCATGGGCGGGGGGGCGGAAATTTTTCAAAGCCGCGGCACCCCAGCTGGCCGGCTGGTCCCGGAACCAGAGATCGTCCTTTACGGCCACCGGCACCCCGGCCAGGGGGAGTTGCTCTCCCGCCTCCAGCTTTTGGTCCACCAGGTCGGCCTGTCGGAGAGCCTCTTCTTTAAAAATATGGATAAAGGAATTAAGGGACCCGTTAAGGGCGGTACAGCGATCCAGGAAAAAGGCAACCAGCTCCCGGGCGGATAGTTCCTTCTTTCTCACCGCCTGGGCCGCTTGGAGAGCCGTCAGCTTATGCAAATCCACCGTCAATCCCCCTTATGCCCTATTCGATAACGGGAGGAACCCGGTAATATCCGCCTTCAAAGGTTTCGGCAACCCGGCGCAAGCTCTCCAGGTCCCCGCTTTCGGGCCGGTCCTCCCTGAGCACGTTGACCCCCTGGAAGCTGTACTGGAGGGGCTCAATTCCCGCCGTCTCCACGGCCAGGAGAGGTGCCAGCCACTCCTGGAAGCGAGCCAGGTCGGCAGCCAACTGCTCTACTTCTTCAGGGCTAAAATCTATTTTTATAGCCCGGATGGCATTCTCCACAGCGCTCCGGTAATCGGACAATGGGCTCACCTTCCCCCCTGTAATCTCCGCAGACATTATAGCACAATTTAGCAGGCAATAAAAACAATCTATCCATACCGGCAATAGCCCGGCAAAGGGGGCAAAGGGGCAACTGGCAAGCCCCGGCAAAATAAAAGGATGCCAAGAAATAAAGGTAATTGTGGAACGGTTAAAGGAAAAATAAAGCGAATATCGACAAGGGGAAAAGGGAAAGGGAAATCGCAGGCTTTTTTTGCTTTTTGCGCTGCAGCGTTTCGAAGCCTAAAGTGTTTCAGAAAAGCGTCCGGCCGGGCCGGGCGGCAACGGCGGCGGGAAGGCGCCCGGGGGCCTTTCCAGCAAAGGGAAAAGCCCCGGCCAGCCGGGGCCGCAAAAACTCATTAACCGGCGTCGAAAATCTCTTTTACAGAATTCTTCAACAGGAAGATGATGGTGACGGCCCCCAGGATTGTCCCGTAGGGCACCAGCAGGCACTCCAGGGCGGAGACCACAAAACAAAAATTGTAATGAGAGCGCTTCTGCAGGTAAAGGCCGCAAAAAATCATTAATATGCCCAGGACCCAGCCCAGAACAACCAAAAGGGAGAAAATAACCAGCACCAGCCAGCCGACCAATTCAGGAATGGGAGGCAGCGGCCCGCAAAACCATTCCAAATCCAGGCGGCCCTGGAGGATGGCGGCGGCGATAATGATGGGAACAATCAGCAGCGTGGCCAAAAGGAGGTTCAGGCCGGCCAGAATAAAGTGAAATATGGCCAACAAGTCAAGGTTGCGGGCGTCCCGGTTAATCTTTCTCACCCACCTTAATTTTTAACATTTGCATTATCCATTCCCGGCTCCGGTTTTAGTCCCGGCGCGGTTACTACAAGCCGTTCGCGACCATGCTTTAAGGGTATTAAGCCAATAACTTCGTCCTTTTAAATATTATATATGGGAAAGAATCCCCTTTTTAATCTAACAAGGCGGAGACGAAGGCATGGGGATCAAAGGGGTTCAGATCCTCCATCTTTTCGCCGATCCCGATGTAGCAGACGGGTACCTGAAGGGCGCTCTGCACGCCGACCACGATGCCGCCCCGGGCGGTGCCGTCCAGCTTGGTTAAAACCAGGCCGGTAATGGGGACGGCCTGGTTAAAGCTGCTGGCCTGGGCAATACCGTTCTGGCCGGTGGTGGCGTCGATAACCAGGAGCACTTGGTGGGGCGCCCCGGGATGACAGCGGCCCACGACCCGGTAAATCTTGTTCAGTTCGTCCATAAGATTGGTCTTGGTATGCAGGCGGCCGGCGGTGTCGCCGATGACCACGTCCACTTTCCGAGAGCGGGCGGCATTCAGGGCGTCGAAGAAGACGGCGGAGGGGTCCGACCCGGGCTGCTGCTTGATGATCTCCGCCCCCACCCGGTCCGCCCAGATCTGCAGCTGCTCGATGGCCGCCGCCCGGAAGGTATCCCCGGCTACCAGGAGCACCTTCTTCCCCCGGGACCGGTAAAGGTGGGCCAGCTTGGCCGCCGTAGTAGTCTTCCCCGAACCGTTGACCCCGATCAAGAGAATGACCAGTGGCGGCTGGTCGGGCTCCCTCTCTTCCCGGGGCAAGTCCAGGAGCCGGATGATTTTCTGCTGCAGGAGTTCCTTCACCTGGGCCCGCTCCCTGATCTTCTCCTGGCGCACCTCCTGGCGCAGTTCCTCCAGCAGTTTCAGGGTGGTCTCCACCCCCACGTCCCCGGAGATCAGGGTCTCTTCAATCTCTTCATAAAAGCTCTCGTTGACTTCCCCCTCCCTGAACAGGCTGTTCAGGCGGCGGGCAAATCCATCGCGGCTCTTGGCCAGACCTGCTTTTAGGCGCTGAATTATGCTCATAGACAGCGACTCCTTAACTGGCTTTTTCTTTAGGCTTCAGGGAGACCAGGCGGGAGACGCCCGACTCGGGCATGGTTACGCCGTAAAGCACATGGGCCGCCTCCATGGTCCGCTTCCGGTGGGTAATCAGGATAAACTGGGTCTCCTTGGAGAGCGCTTCGATATAGTTGGTGAACCTGGTCAGGTTGGCATCGTCCAGGGACGACTCGATCTCATCCAGGAGGTAAAAGGGAGCCGGCTTGTAGCGCAGAATGGCAAAAATCAAAGCCAGGGCGGTCAGCACCTTCTCCCCCGTGGAGAGGAGGGAGATGTTCTGCAGCTTCTTCCCGGGAGGCTGGGCAATAATTTCAATGCCCGACTCCAGGAGATTCTCGGGGTCCGACAGCTTCAGAAAAACCTGCCCCCCGTCGAACAGTTCTTGGAATACCTCCTGGAAGTTCTTCTCGATGACCTTGAAGGTCTCCATAAAGTGGTGTTCCATCTCGCGGTCGATCTCGGCCAGAACTTCGTGCAGGGAAAGCTCGCCCTTTTTCAAGTCCTCCTGCTGCTCTTGGAGAAAGCCGATCCGGTCCTGGAGCCTCTGCAGCTCGTCGATGGCGCCCAGGTTGACCTCGCCCAGGCTTTCCATCTCCTCCTTGAGGATCCCCATCTGCCGCTCGCACTCCCCGGCATCAAAATCGGGCTCCAGCTCCAGGAGGGCGCTATCGCCAAAAAGCTCGTCATAGCGCTGGCGGCGGTACTCCAGCTCCGCCTTCAGGCGGGCCTGGTCCAGGGCCAGCTGGCGCTCTCTCTTCTCGGTGCGGCTCAGCCGGCTGCGCCAGCGGCGCTCCTGCTCCTCCAGGTCGTTCAATTCTGCGGTGAGGATGCTCAGTTCCCGCTTTTGGGCCTCCAGGGTGGCCATCACGGCGGCGGCTTCCTGGCGCTGCTGTTCCAGCTTTTCGTTCGCCTGGTCGCGGTTCTTGGCAAGCGCCAGGAGCTCTTCGTCAATCTTTTGGGCGGCCCGGCGGCACTCCTGCTGTTCCTCCTCCATCCGCAGCCGCTCCTGGTCCAACTGCTTGATCTTCTCCTGGAGGGAAGACTTCTGCTCCTGGCAGGAATTCAGGCGGACCGCCGCCTCCCTCAGTTCCCGCTCCAGCTCTTGCTTCCGGGCCAGGCCCTGCTGGTACAGGTCTCTCTTGCTCTCCAGCTCCTGGAGAATAAGCTCCCGTTCCCGGCGGCAATCCTGGCGCTGCTGCTCCAGGTCCTGGCGGCGCCGGACCAGCTCCGCCTCCTCATCTTCGAGAGCCGCCCTGGCGGCTTCGTTCTTCTCCCGGTTCTCTCCCACAAAGGCTTCTTCCCGGGCCACCCCTTCCAGGGCCCTCTGAAGGTCACCGGCCCTCTCTTGGTGCTTCGCCAGTTCCTCCCCGGCCAGCTGCAGCTGCCGCTCCGCCCCGGCCAGGGAAGCCCGGGCCTTGGCCAACTGTTCTCCCAGGGCCAGCCCCCGCTTATTAAGCCGCTCTTCTTCCTGCTCCAGGGCTTCGATCTCCTTCCGCCTTCCCAGGGGCAGGGCGGCACTCCGCGAAGGGAGGCTCCCGCCCCGGATGGCTCCCCCGGGGCTGATCACGTCGCCCTCCAGGGAGATGACCCGGCAGCTGTACTTAATGGCCCGGGCCGCTCGGGAAGCGGACTCCAGGTCTTGGCAGATAATAATGGAACCCAGGAGATAATCCACGATCTTCCGGTAGGCGGGTTCAACCTTGACCAACTCCGAGGCCCGGCCGATAACCCCTTCCGTCTTCCGCCATTCGGGGAAGCGATCCAGGGCCGGGGAACTCAGGTGTATGGTATCCAGGGGCAGGAAGGTGGCCCAGCCCCGGCGTCCTTTTTTCAAGTAGTCGATGGCCTGGCGGGCATCCTGCTCCGTGTCGGTAATTATGTACTGCAGCGCCCCTCCCAGGGCCGCCTCCACTGCCCTGAGGTAGCGCTCCTCCACCGCCAGCACGTCAGCTACCGTTCCCCGAATGCCCTTCAGGGAGGAACGAGCCTGGAGCACCTCTTTTACCCCGCGGTAATAGCCGCTCAGGCCGGCCTCCTGTTCCCTTAAAAGCTGCAGCTTGGCTTTAACGCCTTGCCACTCTTCGCGCCACTGCTGTTCCTGGCTTGAAAGGCGGCTCAGCTCTTCCTCCCGGGCCGCTCTTTCCTGTTCGGCCTTCTCCTTGGCCCTTGCGGCCGCCTCCACTTCTTCCCGGGCGGAGGCAAGCTCCCGCTGGAGTTCCCGGCGGCGGCCTTCCGTCTCCGCCAGTTGCTCCCGGAGCTCCGCAGCCTCCTTCTCCAGCGCCGCCCGGCGGGATTCCAGCCGCTCCAGCTGCTGGGAAAGCTCCTTGAAGGAGGTCTCCACCGCCTCCTGGCGGGCGCTGACCTGGAGCAGGCGCTCCTGCTGGGCCTCCACTTCCACCAGCAGCCGGTCGTTTTCAAAACGCTCCAGCCCGGCCTGCAGCCCCTCCACAGCCTTCTGCTCCTCCCGGGCGGCCTCCTCCCGATCCCGGAGCTCCCTTTGCAGCTGCTCCCGGGCAAGGCTCAGCCGCCCGGCGCTCTCCTCCAGCTGGCGGACCCGGCGGCCGTTCTCCTGAAGCTGCTCCTTAAAGCGGCTCTCCCGCTCCTGGAGCACGCGCAGTTCTCCTTCCAGCTTCTCCAGTTGATGAAAAACAGCGCTGCGCTGCTGCTCCGTCTTCTCCCGCTCCTCCATCAACTGCTGCTGCTTCCGGCGCAGCTCCTGGATCTGCTCCTCCCGCCGGGAGCCCTCGTGGAGAAAGCTGGAGATGGCCTCCGTGGCGGCCACCAGGGCTTTCTCAACCTTTTCCAATTCCTGGCGGGAACTGTTGATGCGGTAGGTGAGCAGCTGCTTCTCCAGCCGGTCCGCCTCCTGCTTCAACTGGCGGTAGCGCCTGGCAATCTCGGCCTGCTCCTGGAGCGGTTCCACCTGGCCCTGGAGCTCAAAGATCAAATCCTCAACCCGCACCAGGTTTTCCCGGGTTTCCTCCAGGCGCCGCTGGGCTTCTTTTTTGCGCAGCTTGTACTTTAGTATTCCCGCCGCTTCTTCAAAAATTTCCCGGCGGTCTTCGGGCTTGCTGCTAATAATCTCCTCCACCCGGCCCTGGCCCACCACCGAGTAGAGCTCTTTCCCGATGCCGGTATCCAAGAACAGTTCGGTGATATCCTTCAACCGGCATAGAGACTTGTTCAAGTAGTATTCGCTCTCACCGGATCGGTAAATGCGCCGGGAGACGGTCACTTCGTCAAAATCGATGTTCAACTGGGGAGAAGCATTGGCAAAAGTAAGGGAGACCTCGGCATAATTCAGAGGCTTGCGGGTTTCGCTCCCCGAAAAAATGATCTCCTCCATGCGGCTGCCCCGCAGAGCCTTGACGCTCTGCTCTCCCAGGGCCCAGCGCACGGCGTCTACCAGGTTGCTTTTGCCGCAGCCGTTGGGACCGACCACGGCAGCTATACCGGGGCCAAACTCCAACACCGTTTTATCGGCAAAGGACTTGAAGCCAAAAAGTTCTACCTGCTTTAAATACATTTACCTCTCCCTGTCCCCCGCTTTTGCTGTGTTAGGGGCGCGGCTCCACCAGAAACCTGATGGCCGTTCTCTCTTCATTGTCGATCTTTACTTCGGAAAAAGTGGGGGTAAAAACCAGGTTGATGCCGTTGGAAGCCACGTAACCACGAGCGATTGCCACCGCTTTAACCACTTGGTTTACTGCTCCCGCTCCTACCGCCTGCAGCTCGGCCCGGCCTTGTTCGCGAATCAGGGAAGCTAATGCTCCGGCTACCGCCTTGGGATCGGAACGGGAGGATACCTTTAGGATTGTCATGACTTCGGGCTTTCCTCCTTATCCTGGTTCAATGGGAAATCGAAATAATTTCTTCATTATTATAATATTCTTTAAAGAGTCAGAAACACCTGCTCTTCTTAAATAATCAGCGCACCAATTTGAACCAGGCTTCCCGGGCCGCCGCCTGCTCGGCATCCTTTTTGCTGCGGCCGATCCCCCGCCCGGCGGGCTGCTTCTGGATTAAAATCTCCGCTTCAAAAATCTTGTCATGGTCCGGCCCGCTTTCCCGCACAATCCTGTATTCCGGGGTGGAGCTAAAACGGGCCTGGGCATACTCCTGCACCAGGGTCTTATAGTCCCGGCGGAGAGTGCCTTCCTTGAGCTCCTGAAAAATTGGCTGAAAGAGGGCCAGCACGCAGTAGCGGCACTTTTCCAGGCCCAGGTCCAGGTAAAGGGCCCCGATAAGGGCTTCCACGGCATCGGCAAGCAAAGAGGGGCGGCTGGAACCGCCCCCGGCCATTTCACCTTTGCCCAAGCGGAGGTACCGGCCCAGATCAAGGCTGTAAGCCAGCCTGGCCAGGGAGGCTTCGCAAACCAGGTCCGAGCGCAGCTTGGTCAGCTTCCCTTCCGAAAGATGAGGATAGGAATGATAAAGATAATCGCTAATCACCAGTTCCAGAACGGCGTCTCCCAAAAATTCCAGGCGCTCGTTGTAACCCAGGTGCCGGCACTTTTCATGGGCATAGGAAGAATGAGTAAGCGCCTGCTCGTAGAGCTGCAGGTTGCGGTAGTCCCATTGGAGGCGCTGCAGCAGCTGGCGGACTTTTTCCGACCACATAAAACCGGCCTCGCTCTTGCTTAAGGTTAGTATGGCAAAGTATATTTTTAACCGCAGGCAAGGGTTGGTCCCGCCGGAGCCGGTAGAACGGAGCAGGGCTTAAAGCGCAAAGCCGCGCCCATACTCCCCTGGTGTTCTAGAGCCTCGCTTCTATGTATCTAACCACATCCCCCACGGTCTTAATCTGCTCAATCTCCTCGTCCGAGATCTCCAGTTCAAACTCCTCTTCCAAGGTCATTACCAGTTCAACGATATCCAGGGAATCGGCATCGATTTCTTCAAAAGTCGTCTCCAGCGTGATGCTGTCGATATCCAGCTCCAGCTGTTCGGCTATAATGGATTTGACCTTCTCTTCAACGTCCACCTGTTCACCTCCTTTCCGGTGACCAACAGATCCCAAAATCAAACCCCATCGCTAGATCGCCGTGAAGAACAGCTGTCCGGCCGGCGAGCCGGCTTGCATTAATATTTAGTATATCAATTCTTATTAAATGATCAAGACAGGCCGGAGCCGGGAGCGGCCCCGCCCCTGCCGGCGGCTAAAAAAGCCAAAAAGGGAAGGAAAAAGAGCCTTAATTTATTTTTCCAAGGGATGACCGTCTTCCTTTGTGGGCAAAGAAATTTCCGCCAGCGCCTCCTGGAAAAGCTCCGTCACTTTCAAGGCCACAAAAGGATAGGCCTGTTTCAGGAGGGCTTGCCGGATGGAGGGGGCCCGGGAAGAACCGTGGCACTTGATGCAGAGTCCCTTTACTCCCACCAGGGGAGCTCCCCCGTATTCGGTACTGTCCATCCGGTCCCGGAGCCGCCTTAAAGCGGGTAGGGCCAGGGCGGCGCCGATCCGGGAGCGCAGGCCGGCCCCCAGCTCCGCCCGGAGGCTTTCCAGTATGCCCCGGGCCAGCCCCTCCGTTGCTTTAAGCAATATATTGCCCACAAAGCCGTCGCAAACGGCCACGTCGGCGGCGCCGGCAAAAAGGTCCGTCCCTTCAATGTTCCCGCAAAAGCCGGGCACGTATTTCTGGAAAAGAACGTACGCTTCCCTGGTCCGGCTGTTGCCCTTTTTCGGCTCGGTGCCCACATTCAGCAACCCCACCCGGGGCTCAGGGCATCCCAGAAGGTGCCGGGCATAAATCCGGCCCATGAAGGCGTACTGCAGCAGCTGCGTCGGGCGGGCATCCATGTGGGCGCCCACATCCAGAAGGACTACCCCGCCCCCCTGGAAAGTAGGAAGGACCGTCAGCAAAGCGGGGCGGCTGATCCCCTCCAGGCGGCCCAAAAAGAGAACTCCCCCGGCCATCAGGGCGCCGGTGCTGCCGGCGCTCAGCACGGCGTCGGCCTCCCCCCGGCGAACCATCTCCAGGGCCACCACCAGGGAGGAGTTTCTCTTGCGGCGAATGGCCAGGCCCGGATCCTCGTCCCCCTGGATGACCTCGGGTGCGTGGAGCAGCCGCAGGCGGCCGCCGTGCGCGGCCGCGCAAGCCTTTACCTGGTCCCCGATGCGCTCCTCATCTCCCACCAGGGTGACGGCCAAATCCGCATTCAAGGCCAGGGCCTGGTCAACGCCCTTGATAATTTCCCCGGGAGCATAATCTCCTCCCATGGCATCGACGGCTACATGCACCAAGGATGCTCACTTCCCCGGACAAAAAATAGACTGCGCCCCTTTTCAAAAGAGGCGCAGTAGTGGAAGATGCCTAGTCTACCTTAACCACTTCCCGGTTTTTGTAAGTGCCGCAGTTTAAGCAAACCCGGTGAATAGGCTTCAGTTCGTGACATTGGGGGCAGGGAACCAGGTGCGGAACTTCAATTTTCCGGTGCGCCCTGCGCCGGTCACGCCTGGCCCGGGAAGTTCTTCGTTTTGGAACAGCCATTATTTTTCCTCCTCTTTGCTGGGCTCCTGGAACTGGATCTCTTTTAACTTGCTTAACCGAAAATCTACCGGCTGTTCTCCGGCACAGTTACAGAGATTTAAATTCAAATTGCTTCCGCAGTGCAGGCAAATCCCCCGGCAATCCTCCCGGCAAAGGGGCTTGTATTCCTGGGAGAGTATATAAATCTGGCGCAAGTATTCATCCAGGTAAATATAGTCGCCCTTTACGGTAAGATTGTTGGCCGTCTCCTCGGCCAACTCTTCCGGAGAGATATTTTTATCCTGCTGGCTCACCACGGCAAAGCTTTCGTTAATATCGGCTTTCAGGTGCTGCGTAAAGGGCTGCAGGCAGCGACTGCATACGGCCTCAAAAGAGGTCTCCATGGTGCCCTCTACCATTATCTCCCTTCCGCTGGAGCGGACCTTGAGCCGCAGCTTGATCCGGCCGCCCTCCGCTTCCTCTCCAAAAGTGCGGGGAATATCACCTTCGTAGTGATATTCCACAGGTTCTCCCTTTTTTTGCCGGACCTCGGGTAGATAGATATGCATAACTCCAACCACTCCAAAAAACTAAACTATATTATATAGAGCCGGTTTTTCTTTGTCAAGAAACCTCTTCCAGCCCGTCAATAGGTAATCCCGTCCAGGTTTTCGCCGTTTTCGGAGGGGGCGCTGGTAAAGATCACCATCAGCCTGTTGGGCAGGCAAACAATGCTCTGGTAGCTGTGCTCGATCCAGCCTGTATGGGAACAGACCCCCCGGGGGCACAGCTTCTCGTCCAGGGGCAGCATGCGCACCCTGCCCCCGTCTATCTCCAAAACCGCCTGGTACTCCTTCTCCGCGCCAAAGGAGAAGCTATAGCGGTACCGGCTGCCTCCGTCCAGGGAGAGCTCCGCCACCCGGCGATTGTCTTCGTAGATGGCCACGTACTTGGTCTGCACCTGGGCGCTCAGGCGCAGGCTGTTCCATAAGCCGGCCAGCCCGGCCAGCAGCAGCAGGATCATCACCAGGTAGTCCGCCGGCTTGGGACGCAGCTTGTTCAACCCCTTCGCCTCCTCCCGGGAACATTATAACACAGGCGGCCGCCCGGTGAGAGCTTGAAATAACAAGCCCCGGGGAAGATGCGCCCCGGGGGAATGCTGGCCAAAGGCAAAAGCCGAAGCCGTGGAGGGGAGATACCTGCTCCCCCTCCGGGGCGGCCCCGGCCTTCCCGCCCGTTGGCGGCCTTTGACGGCAATTACCTCAGGACCAGCAGGGCGTCGGCGGCCACCGCCCCGGCCCCCTCTTCGTAGACGATGACCGGGTTGATGTCCAACTCTTCCAGGCGGTCTTCCAGCTCCACCGCCAGCCGGGATACTTTTAGGAGAATGGAAACCAGGGCCTCCCGATCCCGGGGCGGCCGGCCCCGGACCTCTCCCAGAAGGGCCCGCCCCTGGATCTCCTCCAGCATCTCCCAGGCATCCTGCTCCCTTAGAGGAGCGGCCCGGACCGCCACATCCTGGAGCACCTCCACCAGCACCCCTCCCAGCCCGAAAAGAATAGTGGGGCCGAAAACCGGGTCCCTCTTGACCCCGATAATCACTTCCAGGCCCGGTTTAAGCATCTCCTGGACCAGGAGGCCGTGGATGCGGGCATCGGGCTTGTACTCCCGGGCGTTTTCGAGAATCCGTTCAAAAGCTTCCCGGAGAGCCTTCTCGTCGGCAAGGTTTAAAATCACCCCTCCCGCTTCCGTCTTGTGCAGAATGTCGGGAGATTCGATCTTCAGGGCTACCGGGTAGCCGATGACCTCCGCGGCGCCGGCGGCCTGATCCGGCGTCTCCGCCAGGCACTCCCGGGTTACCGGGATCCCGTAGGCTTTGAGAATCCTTTTGGAGAGGGACTCGGTAAGGCTGCCCTCGCCCCCGGCGCGCTCAATTACGGCCATGGCAGCCTCCTTCTCCTTCCCGGGGCTATAGACCGGGAAGGGGAGGTAAGCCTCGGCCTTCTTTTTCCAGTCCGCCAGGGCGGCGATGGCCCAAAGGCCGCTGGGGATATGCTCGATTACCGGCACGCCGGCATTGATGAGCTCCCTCTTTGCCTCCAGGGCAAAATCCTGCCCCGTGGGCCAGCTAAAAACAACCAGGGGTTTGTCCACCTGCCTGTAGGCCTCGATGATGCAGCGGGTAGCCTCGGGCTCGGGAAACTCCAGGTTGTAGAAGAAGCCCCCCACGTCCACCCGGGGATCTTCCATGACCATGCGGATGGCCCGCTGGAACAGCTCCGCCTCCATCATCAGCTTGGAGGTGAGATCCACCGGGTTGGCCACGGACCCAAAAGAGGGAAAAAACTCCCGGAGGCCCCTTTGGGTCTCCCGGCTCAGGGGCACCACTTTAAGCCCGTAATCGGGGCACTTGTCGGCGACCACCACTCCCCCGCCGCCGGAAACGGTAATCACCCCCATGTTTTTGCCGGCGGGCAGGCGCCCCGCCTTCNNGGCGCCCCGCCGCAAAGAGGGCGATCAGGGCGTTTAGCTGCTCTACATCGTCCGCCCGCTGGACCCCCAGCTGGCGGAACACCCCGTCGTAGACCCGATCTTCCCCCACCAGGGCCCCGGTGTGGGAAGCGGCGGCGGCGGCCCCGCTGGCATGCCGACCCACCTTGAGCACGGCCACCATCTGCCGCTGCTTTAGAGCCTGCTCGCAGGCCTGCATGAAGAGACGCCCCCCCCTCTGCAGGCCCTCCATGTAGCCGCCGACGATCTTGACCTCCTCCCGGGAGACCAGGTAGGAGAGAATATCGGCGTATGTAACATCGGCCTCGTTTCCGGTGCTTACAAAATAGTTAAAGCCGATGGAAAGCTGGTTGATCATCTGGTAAATGATGCCGCCCAGTCCCCCGCTCTGGGTAATAAAGGAAAGGAAATTCTGATGCACCAGCCCCTCGGGCTTCTGGTGGTAGAAAAAGCTGGCTGTATTCCCGTTGTAATAGTTCACCACTCCCAGGCAGTTGGGCCCCAGGATGCGCATCCCCGTCCGCCGGGCCAGGGCGGTCATCTCTTCCTGGAGCTGCCGCCCCGAGAGGCCCACTTCGGCAAAGCCGGAAGTAAAAACAATGGCCGCCCGCACTCCTTTCGCGGCGCATTCCTGGAGGACTTCCATGGCCTGGTCGGCGGCCACTCCGATAATGGCCAGGTCCACCTGGTCGGGAATATCCCCAACCCGGGGATAACATTTTAAGCCGGAAACGCTGTCGTATTTGGGATTGACGGGATAGACCCGGCCCCGAAAGCCGAACATGTAGTACAGCAGCATCGGCAGACCGTTGGGCTTGAAGGGATTTTGGCTGGCCCCGATAACGGCCACGGATTGGGGATTAAAAAAAGGGTCAAGCTGGGCCGTCAAATCAAAGGCTGCCTCTTGAACTTGCTTCGAGTTCAATTTATCTCCTCCTTTGGCGGCAGTAAACCCTGGAGATGCCGATAGATCACGTTAATATTTTACCTGATTAAAGGGAAAATTGGTATCTTTTTGTCAAAAAAGGAGGACCGCCAGGGTCCTCCTTCCTATTATGAACGGATAATAGCGAAAATATATGGCGCAGCTACTGGCTGGTTTTCTTGCGGGAACCGGTTTTCGCTGTCTTCTTTGGGACGCTGCCCCCCAGGGCCTGGGAAATCTCCCCGGCCGTCTCCATGAGCATGGGTAAAAAGCCCAGCAGCTTCTCCCGGGGAGTGCGAAAAACGGGACAGCTTACCGTCAAGGCAGCCACCACCTCGCCGTCTTTCCTAAATATGGGGGCCCCTGCACAGCAGACTCCCGGTTCATTCTCCTCTATTTCAATGGCCCAGCCCCGCTGGGCAACCTCCTCCAAAAGCTGCAGCAGTTTTTCCCGGTCCTGGATGGTATTCTCCGTGTGCGGCTCCAGGGTCATATTTTCCACCAACTGCTTGCGCTCCCGGGGCGGCAGAAAAGCCAGCAGGACCTTCCCCCCGGCCGTACAGTACGCGGGCCGGCGCACCCCTACCCGGGAAAACATGCGGATGGTTTCCGGGCTTTCCACCTTGGCCAGGTAGAAGACATGATCGTTTTCCAGGGTCATCAGGTGGGTAGTCTCCCGGGTATGCTGCATCAACTTCTCCATGTACGGTATGGCCAGGAGGCGCAGCTCGTGGAAGAAATCCACCTGGTTGGCCATCTCGATAAACTTCAGCCCCAGTTGAAACTTCATATTTTGGCTGTCCTGGCGGACGTAGCCCCAGCGCTGCAAGGCGCCCAGGATCCGGTACACGCTGCTGCGATGAACGCCCAGTTCCTTGGCCAGGTAATTGGCATCGGCGCCGCCTTTTTCTTTGATCATTTCCATTAAATAAAGGGCTCTCTCCAAGGCCTGAACTCCGTAACTGGTAGAGCTTTTGGTCTTTTTCGCCATAAGGAACCTCCTTGATCGAGGATATTGTCGTATCATATTTTCGTATCAATAGAAAAATACTGATATATTGTACAGTTTACCATACTTTGTAACCATTTTCAGCTATCACTCCTTTTTTGCCGCAATTCTTGGTGAGTGGGTAGTCACGGGAAAACGAGTGCCTAAGGCCTCCCGGGGGGCGCCCGCCGGCTAAGATGTATTGCACGCAGTCATTTATTACGTACGCCCTGCCCGCCCGGCGGGCAGGCCCGGTCCTGGGAGAACTCCATAAGCCGGCCGGCGGCTGCCCCGTCCTGGACATCAGGCTCACAGATGTGATCCCTTTCCATATTTATCTTAATTTGTAACCTTACTGTAGTATATTATAATAATATCATTTCCCTGCCGGCGGAAATTTTCCTGCTGGCTGGAAATTTTTTACCAAAGGTTTTTCCAGAGACCTAGTATAATTTAAAAGTATTGCTGATTAATTACCTATCTATGCTATCTATGCTATAATGTAATAAAATTTTTTTTGCCTACAAGGAGGTTATCCTGTGGCTAAAAAAAAGGACGCATCCGATGCTAAAGATAAAGACCGGGTGAAGCGCCGGAAAGCGCTGGTCAAGGGTCTAAAAATTGCACTACTGGTTTTCCTGCTGCTGATCGTGATCGGGGGCGTCGCCGGCGCCGCCGTGCTCATAAGCTACGTGGCAACCACTCCCCCCTTCGATTCCGAGAAGCTGCAAACGGTGGAAACCTCCTATGTCTACGACCGCAACGGGGAGCTTATCACCACCTTACACGACGAAGAAAAACGGGTGATTGTCCGCCTGGAGGATATTCCCAAGCACGTCCAGGATGCCTTTGTCGCCGCCGAGGATGAGCGGTTTTACAAGCACATCGGTTTCGATCCTATCGGACTCGTCCGCGCTCTCTTAATCAACATCCGCACCCGGAGCATCTCCCAGGGAGCCAGCACCATCACCCAGCAGGTGGCCCAGGGAGCCTTTTTGGGTACCGAAGATACTATTAAACGGAAAGTCCAGGAAATCTGGCTGGCCATTCAGATGGAACGCCACTATTCCAAGGAAGCCATCCTGGAGATGTACCTAAACCGTGTCTTCTTCGGCGGCCGCTACTACGGGATCGAGATGGCGGCACAGGCCTACTTTAATAAAAGCGCCTCGGAACTGAGCATCGCCGAGGCCGCTCTCCTGGCCGGGATCCTCCCCTCGCCCAACCTCTTCAACCCGCATGTCAGCGAAGAAGCAGCCGTTAAGCGCATGAAGCTGGTGCTGGGCAACATGCACCGCCTGGAGATGATCAGCGAAGAAGAATACCGGGAGGCCCTGGAGGAGGAACTGGTCTTCGCCGAACCACCCACGGAGGAGTACCCCCATCCCTATTTTCTCGATTACGTTATCCACCGCGAGTTGGTGGAGATCCTGTCCAATATGCCCATTTACGGCTCCGTGGAAAATGCCTACGAGGCCATCTACAACGACGGGCTGCGCATCTACACCACCATGGACAGCTCCTTTCAGGAGCATGTGGAGAACGTCCTGAACCAGGACGAACTCTACCCGCAGACTCTGATGATCGACATGCCCAAGGTGAGGGAAGCTATTGAGAAAAACGGCGGTCGGCGCCCGTCCAACTTTCCTTCCGCCTACATTGACGAGGAGAACGGGGTCCCCCAGCCCCAGAGCGCCCTGGTGCTTACCGATCCCAAAACCGGGGAAATCCTGGCCCTGGGAGGCGGGCGCCATTACCGGAAAAATGTCAACGAATTGCTGCGCTTCACCAGCAAGCGCCAGCCCGGTTCGGCCATCAAGCCGGTAATCACCTACGGCCCCGCCTTTGAAGAGGGCCTGCTGGCACCCGGCTCGGCCCTGGACGATTCCCCCTACGTTGTTATTACTGAAAGCGGCCAAGACTGGTGCCCGGAAAACTACGACGGCGCCTTCCGCGGCTTGATAAGCGTGCGCACCGCCCTGGCCCGTTCCTACAATATCCCCGCCGTCCTGGCCTACGAGAAAGTGGGCTTGCGCAAAGGCGCCGAGTATGCCCGGCAGATGGGGCTTAGCTCTTTGGATCCTTCCCAGGCCAAGCCCAGCTGGACCCTGGGCACCTGCGAGGTAACGGCCATCGAGATGGCCCAGGCTTACGGCGTCTTCGCCAACGACGGCGTCCGGATGGATGCCCATACTATCAGAAAAGTGGAAAACCGCAACGGGGAAGTTCTCTACGAACACAAGGCGGACCCGCAGCAGGTGCTCTCCCCCGAAGCTACGTTCCTGGTTAACTCCATCCTCCAGGATGTGGTCAAGTATACCACGGCCACCGGCCTGCAGGCCACCCGGCCCCTGGCCGCCAAGACGGGGACCACGGAGCGCGCCCAGGACGTCTACCTGGCCGCCTACGCCCCCAACCTGGTAGCCACCTTCTGGATGGGTTACGACGAGCCGACTCTGGGCAGCATAAATAACGGCTGGCGCTACACCACCCGCATTCTCCGGGAGGTCTTCCGCAAAACCCTGGACACCCTGCCCCGTGAAGATTTCTCCCGTCCCAGCTCCGGCATCGAGCAGGTGGAGGTCTGCTCCAAGTCGGGGCTCCTGGCCACGGATCTCTGCCGCGAGGCGGGGACGGTGGTTACCGACTACTTCCTCTCCCGGGAGGCGCCCCGCCTGGAGTGCGACCTGCACATCGAAGTAGACATCTGCACCGAATCGGGGCTCCTGGCCACGGAAAACTGCCCCAAGGAGAAGGTGGAGACCCATGCTTTCCTAAACCGGCCCGAGTATATCGTCACGGACCACCGCTGGGAACGGGGACCGGGGCGCGGGCCCGCCGATGCCGACCAGATGCCCCCGGAAGATATTTGCGACGTCCACAACGAGGCGCCCACCCGGATCAGGAATTTTAAAGCCACCGCCGAAAGCCACAACCAGGTAAGGCTGGAGTGGGAGACCCGGGGAGGGGCCCCGGAGAAATTCACCTTGCGGCGCAAACAGCTGGGCCGGGAGGAGGAAGTCCTGGCCACCTTGCCGGGGAGCGCCACCTCCTACCTGGACAAAAGCGTTCGCGCTGGAACTATCTATACGTACAGCCTGGTGGCCGCAAACAAGTACGGGATCGAGACGGAACCAGCCACCACCATGATCCTGGTTCCGAAGATGGATGCCCCGGGCCGCCCGCTCTGGTTCAAGGCGGAACTGGGTCAGAATGGCGGAGTCGTTCTCAGCTGGAAGCCCGCCGACAACCTGGCCGAAGAATTCGTGATTACCCGCTTCAGGCAAGGTTTAATATTTTGGTACGAAGAGGAGACCTTTACTATACCCGCCACCGGGCTTCATGAGTATAGCTACACCGACAGCAAAGGCCTCCAGGAGGGCGAGACCTACAGGTATAAACTGGTAGCCCGGAACAGCGATTCGGGCAACTCCGGGGAGATAACCACAGAGGTCAAGATACCGGTCCCGATGGTGACGCTGACCTTAAAGGTTGAGCCTGTTGGCGGAGGAAAGATTAACGGCCATAGCAGTGGATCTTATCCTAAAGGATCGGTAATTGAATTAGTAGCAGTACCAAATGAGAATTACGAGTTTGATTATTGGGAATGGAACGGCACAAAGGAATATGGGGAGGTATTTAAGCGTACTATAAACGAAAACAGTATCCTGATCGCAGTCTTTAAACCAAAGGAGGAGCCGGAGCCCCCTGAGGATCCGCCGGAGGACCCGGGAAACGGAGACACCCCGGGAGCGGCCGGTTTCCCCTGGTCCAGGGGAGCCTGGGCCCTGCTCTACCGCTACTCCTTTCCCTTCCCCTGGCTTTTCCGGCTGGCCCGGTTTTAAAAGCTTCCCCCTTTTCATGAAAAAATAGGGGCTGTCTTCTGAGACAGCCCCTTTCTTCTCGATCCTTCCCCTATCCCGCCTCTCCCCGGGGGAGGGCAAAAGCAGGCCGGCTTTGCCGGGGCCCCCCCTCCCTCCCTGCGCGGCGGGCGCTTTTCGCGGCTGCCCCCCTCTCCCCAAGCAGGGCGGGCCGTCAACCGCCGGCGCCTTCCGAGGCGGCGGCCCAGGAATACTCCCCCCGCCGATACCGGCAGCGGCGCTTCTCTTCGGGCAAGGAAAAAAGGGCCTGGCGCACGGCGTTGGCGGGCATCTGGTGCGCCCCGCAGCTCCCTGCAAAGCGCTCTTCCCCCTCCCGCTGCAGGGCCCGCCACTTTTCGGGAAACTCGGCCCGGAACTCTTCCACGATCTGGGCGGTAGTCTTATACACCCCGGGCTCCAGCAGCTTCAAAACCAGCTCTTGAATCTCGGCGTTCAACCTGCTCCGCTTCCCCTTTTCTCTTCCTTAACAGAAAGTTCCCGGGACGGCAGCCGTGCCCGGGCTTTCGCGCCTCTTAGGCACGGCACTGCTCCGGCCTTGTTTACAGCTCCAGGATGGTCACCCCATCGCCGCCCTCGTTGGGCAAGCCCCGGCGCCAGCTTTTTACCAGGGGCTGCTCCTGAAAATAGCGGCGCAGCCCTTCCTGCAGCCGCCCCGTCCCCCGGCCGTGAATTACCGTTACCCGGGAGAGGCCCGCCCAGAGGGCATCGTCCAGAAACTTTTCCACCGCCTGCAGCGCCTCGTCCAAGGTCTGCCCGCGCAGGTCGATCTGGGGAGAGACGCTCCCCTCCTTCTGCACGGTATAGCCGCCCCGGCGTTCCCGGTCCGGCTTCCCCGCCTCCTCTTCCTGCCAGCGGCCCAGATCGGCCACGGGGACCGTGACCTTCATGGCTCCTACCTGGACCAGGGCTTCTTCCCCGTCCAGGGACAAAATTTCGCCCCGGCGGTTCAGGCTGCCCACCAGGACCGCGGCCCCCGGGGCCAGACTCTCGGGGGGCAAAATCTCTCTCCGGGCTTCCTCTTCTTCTCCCGGCTGCTCCTCCGCCTCCTGGAGGCGGTGCAGCTGCCGGCGCAGCTCCTCCCCGCGGGCCAGGGCGCCGGTCCCTCCCTGGGAGCGTATCTGCCGCAGTTCGCGCAGGATCTGGTCCGCCTCTTTCCTGGTCCGGCGGAGCAGTTGCCGGGCCTCCTCCCGGGCCTGCTGCCTGATTTTCTCCCGGCCGGCGCGCAGCTGCTCCCGCTCCGCCTCCAGTTCCCGGAGAAGGCTTTCCGCCCGGGCTCGCTTCAGGGCCGCCTCCCGGCTGTCCCGGGAGAGGCGCTGCCGCTCCTCCACCAGGCTGGCGATAACCGCCTCCACCTGGGCATGATCCCGGTGCAAAAAGTTTCGCCCCCGCTCCATGACCCTTTCGGGAAGCCCCAGCTTTTCGGCGATGACAAAGGCGTTGCTCTGTCCCGGGACCCCCTGCAGAAGCCGGTAGGTGGGGGAAAGGGTCTCCTGGTCGAACTCCATGGAGGCGTTCTGCATCCCCTCTTCCACCTGGGCGAAGAGCTTCAGCTCGTTGATATGGGTGGTCACCATGGTCAGCGCCCCGCAGAGGGAGAGTTCCGCCAGGATGGCCATGGCCAGGGCCGCTCCTTCCGAGGGATCCGTTCCCGCTCCCAGCTCGTCCAGGAGCACCAGGGTGCCCGGCCCGGCCTCCTGGAGAATGCTGATAATATTTTTCAAGTGCCCGGAAAAGGTGCTCAGGGACTGCAGCAGGCTCTGCTCGTCGCCGATATCAGTGCGGATGCGGCGAAAAACGGAGAGGCGGCTATCGGGCCCGGCGGGCAGGTGCAGGCCGCACTGGGCCATAACCGCCATCAGGCCCACCGTCTTCAAGGCCACCGTTTTCCCCCCGGTATTGGGCCCGGTAATTACCATTACCCGCAGATCCTCTCCCAGGGAGAGATTCAGGGGGACGGGGTCTTCCAGCAGGGGGTGCCGGGCCTCTTCCAGGTGCAGGCGGGAAGAGCCCTGGGGGAAAAGCCGGGGGGCGGCTCCCCCCATCTCCAGACTCAGCCGTCCCCGGGCAAGGATAAAATCCAGCTCGGTGTAGATCTCCCAGTCTCCCAGAAGCTCCGCGGAGCGCTGGCCGACCAGGGCGCTGAGCTGGGAGAGGATCCGCTCCACCTCCCGCTCCTCCTGCCGGGCCAGGGAAGAAAGCTCGTTCTGCATGATCACCACCGGCTCCGGTTCCACGAACAGGGTCGCCCCGCTGGCGGATTGGTCGTGAACAATCCCCTTCAGCTGGTGGCGGTATTCCTGCTTCACCGGCAGGACGTAGCGCCCGTTGCGGATGGTAATCAGCGGCTCCTGGAGATAGCGGCTGAAGGAGGAGCGCAGGTAGGAGTTCATCTTCTCCCGGATCTGCTCCTGCAGGGCCCGCTGCTTGCGGCGCAGGGAGGCCAGCTCCGGGGAAGCCTCGTCCAGGACGGAGCCGTCGCTGTCGACGGACCTCCGCAGCTGCCGGAGCAGTTCCTCGCTCCCCTGGAGAGAGCCGGCCAGGGCGGAGAGAAGCGGGTAGAGGGCGGCGGCCTCTTCCCCCCGGAAAAACTGGCGGCAGCGCTGCACCCCCCGGAGGAAAGTGGAGACAGCGTACAGCTCCTCTCCGGAGAGCACCCCTCCCCGCCGGGCGCGCTCCAATACGGGCTCCAGGTCCCCGGTTTCGTGCAGGGGCACGGCGCCCTTGGCGCAGAGGAGACGGCCCTCGCCGGTCTCCCGCAGGAGGCGCTCCACCGCCTCCCACTGGGCAATAGGGAGCAGCTCCCGGGCCCGGCGCCGGGCGGGAGGGGTTAACGCTCCTTCCGCCAGGCGCTCCCGGATGGCGTCGAATTCCAGCATCCGGATTTCTCGATCAGTAATTACGGGGTTCAACCTTGGCTCTCCTCGATACGTATGGATTATCGGCAAGATAGAAGCGCAGCAGCCGGTCCTCGGCCCGGGAGATGCCGATGCGCCGGTCCGTCACTATGGGGCCGGGCGCCTCCCCCTGTCCCGGGCCGATCCAGAGGGGAGGTTCGGTAAGGGGGTGGTAGTTGAAGTCAGCGGTAATGGCCAGGGCCTGGCACAGCTTCCCCGGGCCGCTGGTCAAGCTTAAGGGATTGTCAATCCCGCCCCGGCGCTTTTGCATCAACTCCAGGCCGGCTACCGGCTCCAGGGCCCGGACCAGCACCGCTTCGCCCACCCCTTCCGGGGCGGTAACCACGTTAAAGCAGAAATGATTGCCGTAAATAAAATAGACATAGGCCCGGCCGGGTGGCCCGAACATGGGCGCATTGCGCCTGGTCTTTCCCCGGGAGGCATGGCAGGCGGGATCATCCCTCAGGTAGGCCTCCGTCTCCACAATTATTCCCGCCGTCAGCCCCTGGGGGCTGGACCGGTACAGCACCCGCCCCAGCAAATCCCGGGCCACCTCAACGGTATCCCGCTGATAAAAGCTTTCCGGCAGGGGCTCCGTCAAGAACCGCCGCCTCCTTTGCGCTGTTCCCGGCGCTTCAAGCATTTCTCCAGCTCCTCCCAGGACAGGGTATTCAGCAGATCTCCGGGCTCCAGGCCGCCCCGCCGGGCCGCGGTAATCCCGTAGCCCATATCCGCCATGGTGGCCACGCTGTGGGCATCGGTATTCACCGCCAGCAGCACCCCGGAGCGGCGGGCCTGGCGGTGGTAGGCCTCGGAAAGATCCAGGCGCTGGGGAGAAGCATTGATCTCCAGGATTGTCCCCGTCCGGGCTGCCTGCCGGATCAGCGCCTCCACGTCCACCCGGTAGCCGCCCCGGCTGCCGATGAGGCGCCCGGTGGGGTGGGCCAGGATATGCACCGCCGGGTGCTCCATGGCCCGGCAGATACGCTCCGTGATCTGCTCCCGTTCCTGCCGGAAATGGCTGTGGACCGAGGCGATGACCAGGTCCAGCTGGAAGAGTATTTCATCGGGCAGGTCCAGGGTGCCGTCGCTGAGAATATCCACCTCGGCGCCGGCCAGGATGCGGCAGCGGTACCCTCCTTCTTCGTTCAGCCGCCGGATGGCCTCCATCTGCTGCCGCAGGCGCTCCATGGAGAGCCCCCCGGCAATCTGCAAGGAGGGAGAATGGTCGGTAATGGCGATGTATTCGTAACCCCGGGCGTCGGCCTCCCGGGCCAACTCCTGGATGGAATCGGTGCCGTCGCTCCAATCGGTGTGCAGGTGCAGGTCGCCCCGGATGTGGCGGAGCTCCACCAGGGCGGGGAGCCGCCCCTCCCGGGCCGCCTGGATCTCCCCCCGGCCCTCCCGCAGTTCCACGGGGACCGGGTCCAGCCCCAGGAGGCGGTACAGCTCCCCTTCGCTCTTTACGGGAACCGCTTTCCCGTCGCGCCGGAGGGCATTTCCCCGGAGCTGGAAGCCCTGCTCCCGGGCCAACTTCTGGAGCTGCTCCCAGTGGGCGGGGCTGCAGCTCTCCCGGAGCAGCACCAGGGGGAACTCCTCCAGCCCTGTCAGGAGCACCCGCCCGGGGAGGCCGTAAACCGTTTGCAGAAGCAGCTCATCGGGTGCGCCCGGCTCGACGGCGCTCACCCCCGGAGCCCGCTTCAGAAGCTGCTCCAGCTTCCGGGCCAGAGCCTCCCGCTCCTCCGACCCGCCGACCACCAGCAGGAAATGGTGCACCCCTTCCGTCCCCCGCCGGACCTCCCCGGCCATGGAGACCGCCTCCAGCCCTTCCCGGCGCAGATAGTCTTCCAGCTGCTCCGCCACGGGGAGGGCCACTCCCCGGTGGTAGAGGATCTCCCCGGAGCGCGATTCCTGGAAATAGCGCAGAATGTTCTGCTCCACCACGGGCCCCAGACCGTGCAGGCTCCGCACCCGTCCTTCCCGGGCCGCCTCTTCCAGGTCCTCCAGGGAGCGCAGGTTCAGCTCCCGGACCATCTTGGCCGCTGTTTTATGGCCCACGCCCGGGATAGAAAAAAGAGCCAGCAACCCCGCCGGCACCTCCGCCTCCAGCCGGGCCAGAAGACGGCTTTCCCCGGTAGTAACCAGCTCCTCGATTTTTTGCGCCAGGGCCTTGCCGATGCCGGGCAGCTCCTGCAGTTCCCCCCGGTCGACTAACTCCTTCACAGGGCGGTTCAGCCGGATGATCTGTCGCGCTGCCCTGGTATAGGCCCGGGTTTTAAATTCGTTCTCGCCTTTCAGGGAGAGCAGCGTGGCGATCCGCTCCAGGGCGGCGGCCACTTCCCAGTTTTCCAAGTTTCTTCAGCCCGCTTCAGTATATTTTACAGGTTGGCGTTGTTTATGGCATCGTAGTAAAAGTTCATCACGTAATTCCGCAGCCCCGTAGTCACCACCGGCAGGTAGAGCTCCGTCCAGTAGCAGATCCGGGAGCCGGCTACCGCATCGGCCACCGCCTCCACCGGAATCAGGGCGGCCAGGCTGACCAGGATCACGATTATAATCAGTCCTTTCAACAAGCCCAAGCCGGCGCCGGCCAGGCGGTTCACCACCCCGATCACAGGGATCTTGTTCACCGCCCTCATCCCTTGCAGGATGAAGCGCATCAGAATCATGAAAAGGATGAAGAGCATCACGAAAGAGATGATGCCGGCCAGGGTATTCAGAACCTGCTCCATGGATATCCCCGCCCCCAGCTGTCCCGTTGCCTCCAGGTAGGGGAGGAAGGTCCCGGGATTGAGGTACTCCACCACGTAGCCGCTCAAGATCTTGCTTCCGTAAAAGGCGGCCACCAGGGCGATAAGGGTGCTAAACAAGCCCAGCAACTGCCTCACCAGGCCCTGGCTGTATCCGGCGGCGATGTAGATAACAATAATGGCGGCCAGGATCAGGTCCAACCAGTTCATTTTCTTCTCCCCTTTCAGGGTACACTAGATTTAAGCAGTTATTCGTTACCCCGCCCGGCATATCCTGCCCCCAATATGTCAGAATTTTCAATCAAGTTGACAAAGTTGACGTGCCAGGCACCGCTAAGTGCGGAGGGTGGCGCCCAGGGCGAAGAGGGCCTGCTGGATCCGGCCGTGAATCTGGTTTACCTCCTCGTCGGTGAGGGTGCCTTGGGAAGAGCGGTAGGCGATGGCGAAGGAGATGCTCCGCTTGCCCGGGGGGATCTGCTTGCCCTCGTAAAGGTCGAAGAGAGTGATCCGATCCACCAGTTCGCCTCCCGCCTCCCGGATGCAGCTCTCCAGCTCCCGGGCGGTAATCTCCCGGGGGACAACCACGGAGATGTCCCGCAGGGAAGCGGGATAGCGGGGAAGGGGCTCCAGGCGGGGCACCAGGGAAGCCCGGGAGAAGAGGAGTTCCCCGTTCAGTTCCGCCACGATCACCGCCTGGCGCAGGTCCCAGTCTGTGGCCACCTCGGGGTGCAGTTCGCCCAGGTAGCCAAGTTCCTCCCCTTCCAGGAAGAGGCCGGCCGCCCGGGTGGGATGGAGAAAGGGGGATTCCAGGGGCCGGAAATCCACTGATCCCAGGCCCAGCTTCCGGAAAAGAGCCTCCAGGACCCCTTTCACCAGGTAGAAGTCGGCCTGCCGCCCTCCGCCGGACCAGTTGGGCTCCGTCACCGCCCCCGTAGCCGCCAGGCCCAGGGTCATGCGCTCGTCGGGCAACTCCTCCAGGGGCAGCCGGCGGGGCAAAAATACCGCCCCCAGCTCAAAGAGGAGCTGGTTGTATTCCTGGTGGTTGAAGTTGTGCTGCAACACTTTGAGCAGGCCCGGCAGCAGGGTGGTGCGCATCACTCCCTGCTCTTCGGACAAGGGATTCTGCAAGGGAATGGCCCGGGCCAGCTCCGTATCCTCCCCAATGCGCAGCCGCCGGAGCAGGTTGGGGTTGATAAAGGAGTAGGTGATCACCTCGTAAAAGCCCATGGCGGCCATGGTATCCCGCACCAGGTTGTGCAGCCGCAGTTCCGGGGCCTCCCGGCACTCGATGAGCTCCCCCCGCGGCAGGGTGGTGGGGATGTTTTCATAGCCGTGCAGGCGGGCCACCTCCTCCACGATGTCTTCCTCCAGCTGGATGTCGCTCCGGCGCAGGGGTACCGTGACGGCCAGGGTGCGGTTGGGTTCCCGCTGCACGTCGAAGCCCAGGCGCTCCAGGAGGTTGACCATCTCCTCCACGGGGATCTTTTTCCCGATGATTTCGTTGACCCGGTAGGGGCGGACGGCAATGCGGCACCGCTGGAAGGGCTTGGGGTAGACATCGATTACCCCTTGCAGAACCTCTCCCCCGGCCAGCCGGGACATCAGCAGGGCGGCGCGGCCCTGGGCCTCCAGGACGCTTTCGGGGTTGACTCCCCGCTCGAAGCGCTGAGAGGCCTCCGAGGGGAGGCCGAGGCGGCGGGCGGTGCGGCGGATGTTCACCGGGTTGAAGAGGGCCGCCTCCAGGAGAACGGTGCGCGTCTCCGGGCCGATTTCGCTGTTCTCGGCACCCATCACTCCGCCCAAGGCCACCGTCTTGGAGGCGTCGGCGATTACCAGGATTTCCGGGTTCAGCTCCCGCATCTTCCCGTCCAGGGTTACCGTCACCTCTCCCGGATAGGCCCGGCGCACCACGATCCGGCCGCCCTCCAGGCGCTCATAGTCAAAGGCGTGCAGGGGCTGCCCGAACTCCCACATCACGTAGTTGGTGATATCCACCACATTGTTGATAGGCCGGATCCCGGCCTTCAGCAGCCGGATCTGCATCCAGAGGGGCGAAGGGGCCACCGCAACCTCGCGAATCACCCGGGCTGCGTAGCGCGGGCAGAGATCGGGATCCTCCACGTCGACCCGGGCGTAGTTCTCCACCCTTTCCTCCACCTCCGGCGGGTCCACGGGCGGCAGCTTCAGCTTCCCCCCCGTCAGGGCCGCCACCTCCCAGGCCACACCCAGCAAGCCCAGGCAATCGGCCCGGTTGGGAGTCAACTCCAGGACCAGAACGCTGTCTTCCAGGTCCAGGACTTCTTCCAGGGGGGCGCCCGGCTGGGCGCCGGGATCCAAGATCAGGATCCCCTCCGCCTCCTGAACCAGCTCCAGACCCAGCTCCTGGGCGGAGCAGAGCATCCCCTGGGAAAGAACTCCCCCCAACTCCAGGGCTTCCAGGGGCTTCGGCAAGCCGGGAAGCCGGGCGCCGGGCAGGGCCAGGGGCACCTTCTGCCCCTCCTTGATGTTCCGGGCTCCGCAAACCACCGCCACCTCTTCCCCGCCGCCCCGGTCCACCCGGACCAGGGCCAGCCTCTCCCGGCGGGGGTGAGGTTCGATGGCGAGAATGCGGCCCACCACCACCCCGGAAAAGAGCTCTCCCCAGGGTTCAACGGCCCCCACCTCCAGGCCGGCCATGGTCAGGCGATCGGCCAGCTCCAGCGGGGGAAGGTCAAAATCCACGTATTCTTTGAGCCAGTTGTATGGAACGCGCATGGCTATCCTCCCAGTCCGATAATCTATAATCTAGCGGAATTGCTTTAAGAAGCGCAGGTCGTTGCTGAAAAAGAGGCGCAGATCATTGACGCCGTACTTGAGCATGGCAATCCGCTCCACCCCCATCCCGAAGGCAAAGCCGGTAACGTCTTCGGGGTCGTAGCCGCAAACCTGCAGCACCCGGGGGTGAACCATCCCGGCCCCCAGAATCTCCAGCCAGCCGGTGAAGCCGCACACCCGGCAGCCTTCCCCGTCGCAGTTGATGCAGGAGATGTCCACCTCGGCGCTGGGCTCCGTAAAGGGGAAAAAGCTGGGGCGCAGCCGGATCCTTTTTTCGGGGCCGAACATCTCCCGGGCAAAGAGGAGCAGCGTCCCCTTCAAATCCGCCAGGGTAATCCCCCGGTCCACGGCCAGCCCCTCCACCTGGTGGAACATGGGCGAATGGGTGGCGTCATCGTCCCGCCGGTATACCTTGCCGGGGGCGATAATGCGCACCGGCAGGCGGGGATGGAGCAGTTCCATGGTCCGGATTTGCACCGGGGAGGTATGGGTGCGCAGCAGGAATTGCGGGGCCACGTAGAAGGAGTCCTGCATGTCCCGGGCCGGATGCTCCGGCGGCATGTTCAAGGCCTCAAAATTATAGTAATCGCTCTCCAGCTCCGGTCCCCGGGCCACCTGGAAGCCCAGCCCCGTAAAGATCTCCTTGATATCCTCGGTAACCAGGGTCAGCGGGTGCTTCCGCCCCAGGGGGACGGGATATCCCGGCAGGGTAACGTCGATGCGCTCCCTCTCCCAGCGGTCGGCAGCCTCCTTCTCCTTCAACTCCTTCTCCTTTTCCCCCAGCAACTGCTCCAGAAGGTCGCGCAAACCGTTGGCTCTCCGTCCGAACTCCGGCCGCTGCTCGGGGGGGAGTTGTCCCATGCTTCGCAGCAAAGCGGTAATCTCGCCCTTCTTCCCCAGGAAGCGGACCCTTACCGCCTGCAAATCCTGCATATCCCGGGCCGAGTCGATGGCACTCCGGGCTTCCTCTTCCAACTGTGTCAACCTGGTCAGCATAGCAGCCCACCACTCCTTTTACCGTCAAATAAAGAAAAAGCCCTCTTACGAGGGACGGAAGTACTCCTTCCGCGGTACCACCCAATTTAGCGGCTCCCACCGCTCACTCCTGATCGCTAACGGGACGACCCGTCCGCGCCTACCCAGGCCTAAGCCCTTCAGCGGGAGACTCCGGAGTGAACTTCGGCGGGAGGCTCCGTATAAGGCTTCCAGTCTGCGGCCTTATCTCCCTGGCCGTCGCCCTTCCCGCGTACTCTCTCCTTCATAGTCTTTTAGTTGTTTGATTCAAGATACTAAATTATATCATAAAGGGGCGCCGCCCTTCAAGGCTCCGCCCTCCCCGGTGTTATCGGCCCGTGACATTGCCACCACGCAAGCGGTCTGAGAGGGGTGACCTTCTCCCGGCTCAGATTAAGCACTTTTAGGGGGCATTTTCACCGGCCGCCGACTGCTTCCTCCGTCACTCCCTGTTAATTGCCGTTCAAAGCTCGCAAAGTGCCACCGTCCAAGCGGTTAAAGAGGGAGGTTTCCCATGCGCCGGGGGGATTTTGCAGGCCGCAAGCACCGGCGGCAGCAAGATTTCACTAATGGAAATTTTTCTGTCCAGGTGGTGCACATGAAGCCGGCAACTGCGCACCTGAGCCGTTGCGATCTTCTTCACATCAGACTCCTATGGAAAATGACTTTACCAGGCTTGCTCCAGGAGCTGCTGCAATTCCCGGGCCCCGGCTTCCCGCGGGTTATGCTTCAAGGAACTCGAAGGGAGGCTCTGCTCCACGATGGCCTCAAAATGCTCCGGCTTCACCCCCAGGTCGCGCAGGCGCCGGGGGAGGCGAAGCTCCTGCTGCAAGGCGATTACCTGCTCGATAAACTTTTCCGCCGCCCCGGCGCCGCCTTCCCCCCGGGGTGCGACGGCAGCCCGGAGGGAGGCGTACCGGTCTCGGGAAGTCTTCATATTGAAGGCCATCACGTGGGGGAGCAGGACCGCGCAAACCAGGCCGTGGGGCTTGCCGGAAGCCACCCCTACGGCGTGGGCCAGGCCGTGGACGGCACCCAGGCGGGCGTTGGCCAGGGCCACCCCCGCCAGCAGGGCAGCCAGGGACATGGACTCCCTGGCCGGCCGGTGCTCGCCATTTTTAAAAGTTTCCGGCAAGCCGGCCATTATCCGCTTCACGGCCTCCAGAGCGTAGAGGTCTGTCAAGGGGTTGGCCCCCCTGGAGGTATAAGCTTCTACGGCATGGGTAAGGGCGTCGAAGCCGCTGTGGGCGGTGACCGCCGGCGGCATGGATACCGTCAGCTCCGGGTCGACGACGGCCGCCACCGGCCACATGTACGGGCCGCGCACGCTCTGCTTCTTCCCTTCGTGTGTCAAAACGCTGTTGGGAGTTACCTCCGACCCCGAACCGGAAGTGGTGGGCACGGCCAGAAAAGGGCAGCCCCGCTGCTCCGGTTCCCGGCCGTAGAAATAATCCTCAGGCGGGCGGGACTGCCCGGCCAGGGCGGCTACGGCTTTCCCCACGTCGATGGTGCTTCCGCCCCCGATGCCGATGACCAGCTGCGCCCGGCATTCTTTCAGCCGCCGGATCCCCTCCCCGACCTCCTCCAGGCCGGGCTCGGGATTAACCCCGCTCATTATTTCTATTTCCAGGCCCTGTTCCTGCAGCGAGGCCAGGATCTGATCCCGGTGCCCGGAACCGGCCAAACTGCTTTTACCGGTCACCACCAGGGCCCGCCGGCCGTACAACGCCGCCTGCCGGGCCAGGCTCTCAATGGCCCCCGGCCCAAAGGTGACCCGGGTCGGCAAGTTAAAGCTGAAGTAAGACACTTTCACCCTCCTGATACCATATTTAGTTCCAGCAGCAAAGCCTGCCCAAGATGACCCCGGCTATACCGGTTATAAGGAAAACCGCCAACAGCCGCCAATATTTGAGCGCTTCCGGCTGCCATTTATAATTACTTAATACAATTACTAAAAAAGGATCCCTCTTATCGGCAACCGCCGCCTCGGGGCCTCGCGAACTTCGCGCCCCCGCTGGGAGGATTGGCCCCATTTCACCGCTGCCGGCCGCCCCGACAAGATGACGAGCCAGTTGTTGATTGAGGCATCAGGAGACATAAATTCTCTTTCCCCTTGATCCTGGCCCGATCCCATTCAGCGCACTCCCCCGCGCTGGCGCAGCGCCTCGAAAAGGATCACGCCGGCCGCCACCGCGGCATTGAGGGATTCCACCGCCCTGGAATGGGGGATGGAAAGGCTCCCGTCCGCCGCCTCTTCCAGGAGGGGAGAGACGCCGGAACTTTCGTTGCCGATAACCAGGAGAAAGGGGCGGGCCAGATTTGCCTCCCAGTAAGGCCTGGAGGCCCGGGGCGCAGCCACCAGGATCTGCAAGCCTCTTTTTTTCAGCTCCGCCAGCAGTTCCCGCGGCCGGGGGGCCGCCGCCAGGGGCAGGTGAAAAAGGGCTCCCGCCGTGGAGCGCAAGACCTTGGGCCCGTACGGATCGGCACAGCCGGGAGTATAAAAAACGGCCCCGGCTTCTACCGCCGCCGCCGAACGCAGGATGGT
>LFRM01374754.1_pt1 | contig 46264 bp, 48 predicted proteins | sample 618341 | NCBI WGS metagenome assembly LFRM01 (sample SAMN03654438, study PRJNA283298) | anaerobic digester metagenome | isolation source: pool of bioreactors CSTR01a, CSTR02a, and CSTR03a thermophilic anaerobic... | place: Denmark: Kgs. Lyngby | collected 2014-05-21 | reverse complement strand
CGGGAAAAATTATCCGGTGACTTAGAGCGCTTGCGTTCCTATTACTTTGACCGTGGTTATATCAATATGGATATAACCTCAACGCAAGTCTCGATTACGCCGGATAAAAAGAACGTATATATCACTGTTAACGTTGATGAAGGTCAGCAGTTTACGATTCGTGATGTAAAACTGTCAGGTGATTTAAAAGTCCCTGAAGAAGAAATCAATGCCTTACTGTTATCACGTCAGGGCCAGGTGTTCTCACGTAAAGTGATGACCACTACATCTGAGTTGATTACCCGTCGTCTTGGTAATGAAGGCTATACCTTTGCTAACGTCAACGGTATTCCAGAAACTCATAATGAAGATAATACCGTATCGCTGACTTACGCCGTTGATCCGGGTAAGCGTGCTTATGTGAATCGTATTAACTTCCGCGGTAATACAAAAACATCAGATGATGTATTGCGCCGTGAAATGCGTCAGATGGAAGGTGGTTGGGCTTCAACGTACTTAATTGATCAGTCGAAAACGCGTTTAGAGCGTTTAGGCTATTTTAAAGAAGTGAATGTTGAAACGCCGCAAGTACCGGGCACCGATGACCAAATTGACGTCAACTACAGCGTTGAAGAGCAGCCTTCAGGCTCAATTACCGCCAGTGTCGGTTTTGCGCAGAATGCCGGTTTGATTTTAGGTGGCTCGATCAGCCAAAGTAACTTTTTGGGTACCGGTAATAAAGTCAGCCTTGGCTTAACTCGCAGTGAATATCAAAGTAACTATAACTTCAGCTTTGTTGATCCATATTGGACGAATGATGGTGTGAGCTTGGGTTATAACGGCTTTTATCGTTCGACCAATTACGACAAACTAGACGTTGATGTGTCCAGTTACTCAGTGGATAGCCTCGGTGGTGGTATCAATGTGGGTTACCCCATCAGTGAAACCTCACGCCTCAACTTCGGCCTCAGTGCGCAGCAAGATAAGCTGAAAACAGGTCGCTATACCGTTGAAGAGATTCTTGACTTTATTGATGACGAAGGTGACAACTACACAAACTTTAAAGCTTCAGCAGGCTGGTCGAGCTCAACACTGAATCGTGGCATGATGGCCACGCGCGGTGCTTCACAAAGTTTAGTGTTAGAAAGCACAATACCTGGTAGTGATTTATCATTTTATCGTTTAGATTACAGTGGCCAAATTTTTGCGCCATTGAGCACGAATTACACATTGCGTTTCCATACAGACCTAGGTTATGCCGAAAGCTATGGCTCAACGTCTGAACTGCCATTCTATGAGCATTACTATGCCGGCGGTTTTAACTCGGTACGTGGTTTTAAAGACAGTAGTTTAGGACCTCGCAGTACGCCAAATACGGGTAATCGTCCGGGTACAGAAAGAGACTACGATCAAAAGCCACTACCATTTGGTGGTAATGTACTGATTCAAGGTGGTGTGGAGCTGTTGTTCCCAATGCCGTTTGTTAAAGATCAGCGCTCATTACGGACTGTTTTGTTCTGGGATGTGGGTAATGTATTTGATACACATTGCAGTTCAGCACAGAAAACACGTCATGAAGCGGGTTGTGGTATCAAATACGATAACTTAGCCAGTTCTGTGGGTGTGGGCTTAACCTGGATTACCGCATTAGGACCGTTAAGCTTTAGTCTTGGTGCGCCAGTGAAAAAACCAGACAATGCGGATACGCAAGTATTCCAATTCTCGCTGGGTCAAACGTTCTAATTTAGCTTTGAACCTTTTATATAACAGCATTTTTAGGAGTGCATCGTGCGTAAGTTAACTCAACTTGTTTTACTGACAACAGCTTTAATCAGCGGACCTGTCTTTGCAGAAATGAAAATTGCTGTTTTGAATTATCAAATGGCCTTACTTGAATCAGATGCTGCGAAAAAATATGCAGTGGATGCCGAGAAGAAATTTGGTTCACAGCTGACTAAGTTGAAAACCTTAGAAAGCGATGCCAAGCGTATTCAAGACCGTTTAATGAAAGATGGTGAGCGGATGCAACAGGCTGAGCTTGAGCGTTTAGAGCTTGAATTCAAACAAAAAGCCCGTGACTTCCAAGCACAATCTAACGATTTAAACGAAGCTAAAGCTTTAGCTGATCGTGAGATGCTAGAAAAGCTGAAGCCAAAGCTGGATAAAGCGGTTGAAGAAGTATTGAAAAGCGGTAATTACGACATCGTGCTTGAGCGCGGTGCAGTGGTTGACGTGAAACCACAACTTGATATTACGCTGCGTGTTATTGAGCGTATGAATCAGTTGCGTTGATATGAATCAGGCACAATTTACTCTAGCTCAGTTAGCCGACATTCTCGGCGCTGAGCTGCGTGGTGATGCAGATAAAATCATTGTGGGTTTATCAACCTTACATGATGCATCCAGCAATGAATTAAGCTTTCTTGCTAATGCGCATTACCGTAAGCAGCTTGAGCACACACAAGCGGGTGCCATATTGTTATCGGCTGCTGATGCGGCCGATTACTCAGGTAACTCGCTGGTGGCTGCTGATCCGTATCTTGCGTATGCAAAGCTGTCGCATTACTTTGATCGCACACCTAAGCCCAATGCTGGGATTCATCCGAGTGCAGTGATTGCAGAAACGGCTTTAATTGACTCGACAGCCTGTATTGGTCCCGGGGTAGTAATTGAAGAGCACGCAGTGATCGCCGCAGGCGTGATTGTGGGTGCACAGTGTTTTATCGGCGCGCGCAGCACTGTTGCTGAAGGCGGTCGCTTATTGCCACGTGTCACCTTGTATCATGATGTGACTGTGGGTCAGCGAGTTGTGATTCAATCCGGTGCCGTGATTGGCGGTGAAGGTTTTGGCTTTGCTAACCATCAAGGCGTCTGGAATAAAATTGCGCAAATCGGCGGTGTAACCATTGGCAATGATGTTGAAATTGGCGCTAATACGACTATCGACCGCGGTGCGCTGGCTGACACCTTAATTGGTAACGGCGTTAAGTTAGATAACCAAATCCAAATTGCGCATAATGTGCAAATTGGAGACCATACTGCAGTGGCTGCCTGTGTTGGTATTTCAGGCAGTGCAAAGATTGGCCGCAATTGTATGTTGGCCGGTGGTGTGGGTTTAGTGGGTCATATTGATATCTGTGATGGTGTCTTTATTACAGGAATGACCATGGTGACACATTCAATTACTGAACCCGGTGCGTATTCGTCGGGTACAGCAATGCAACCTGCTGCTGATTGGAAGAAAAATGCGGTACGCTTTCGCCAATTGGATCAGCTCGCCAAACGTGTTCGCGCTTTAGAAAAACATACTCAGAAGTGACCTCTGATATGGATATATCATCTGATGCTTTATCGACCTTTTTAGCTAAGCTACTTTAATTTAGCGCATTAAGTGCCATTCAGTTACAGGTGGTAGGTTTGTGTATAGGGTATTCACAGCCTCACTTATTTGATCAAGGCTTTTATATATGATGGACATCAATGAAATTCGTCAGCTGCTTCCGCATCGCTATCCATTTTTATTAGTGGACCGCGTATCTGCGATTGATTTAGAGCAGAAGACGATCACCGCTTATAAAAATGTAAGCATCAATGAGCCTTTTTTTAATGGCCACTTTCCGCAATATCCGATTATGCCGGGTGTGCTGATTATTGAAGCGATGGCGCAAGCTGCAGGTGTATTAGGCTTTAAAATGATGGATGCCTCACCCGATGACGGCACCCTGTATTACTTTGTCGGTTCTGACAAGTTGCGTTTTCGTCAGCCGGTTGTGCCGGGTGATCGTCTTGATTTACAAGCGAGCTTTATCAGTGCTAAGCGCGGTATATGGAAGTTCAATTGTAAGGCCAGTGTGGGTGATGTCATCGTATGTTCGGCTGAAATTATTTGTGCGGAACGAAAAATATGAGTTTAATTGATCCTCGAGCCATTATTGATCCGTCAGCTCAGCTTGCGGATGATGTGACTGTTGGTCCCTGGACAACTATTGGTCCTGGGGTTGAAATTGGCGCAGGATCAATTATTGCATCACATGTAGTGCTTAAAGGCCCAACCCGAATTGGCTGTAATAACCATATTTATCAGTTTTCATCGATCGGTGAAGACACCCCAGATTTAAAGTACCAAGGTGAAGCCACGCGCTTAGTGATCGGCGATCATAATGTGATCCGTGAAGGTGTGACCATTCACCGTGGTACAGTGCAAGACCGTTCAGAAACAACAATTGGTGACCATAATCTGATTATGGCCTATGCCCATATTGGCCATGACAGTGTGATTGGTAATCACTGTATTTTGGTCAATAACACTGCATTAGCAGGGCATGTGCATATGGATGACTGGGCTATTTTGTCTGGCTATACCTTAGTGCATCAGTATTGCCATATTGGTGCGCACAGTTTTACTGCCATGGGCACGGCTGTGGGTAAAGATATTCCTGCGTTTATTACTGCTGCCGGTAATCCTGCAGTAGCGCGTAGTATGAATTTTGAAGGTATGCGCCGTCGTGGTTTTTCTGCAGAGGCGATCCAAGCGTTGCGCCGAGCTTATAAAACAGTCTACCGTCAAGGTTTAACAGTGGATGATGCTTTGCAGGCCTTGGCTGAAAGTGAAGCTGAGTACCCTGAAGTTGGAGTGTTTTGTCAGTCTATTCGCCAGTCGTCACGTGGTATTACCCGCTAATGTCTGATCAGATACAAAGGCCGCTTAAAGTTGCGTTGGTTGCCGGTGAAGCGTCGGGTGATATTTTAGGCGCAGGCTTGATGCAGGCGTTACGTCGGCATTGTCCACAGATTGAGTTTATTGGTGTTGGCGGCCCATTGATGGAAGCGCAAGGTTTAACCTCGTACTTTCCAATGGAGCGTCTGGCAATTATGGGTTTGGTGGAAGTACTCGGGCGCTTGCCGGAGTTACTGTCACGTCGCAAACGTTTAATTGCTACCTTAAAAGAGCAGCAGCCGGATGTCTTTATTGGTATTGATGCGCCAGACTTTAATTTAACCATTGAATTAAAATTGCGTGAAGCAGGCATTAAAACCGTGCATTACGTCAGTCCCTCAGTGTGGGCATGGCGGCAAAAACGCGTGTTTAAAATCCGTAAAGGCTGCGATTTAATGCTGACTTTACTGCCATTTGAAGCGCAGTTTTATCAAGAACATCAGGTGCCGGTGTTATTTGTCGGTCATCCTTTGGCGGACAGCGTTGCCATGCACAATGACCCATTGCCTGCCCGTGAGCAGTTGGGTTTACCGGCAGATGCCCAAGTCGTGGCTTTATTACCGGGCAGTCGCGGTGGTGAAGTGGCTAAGCTAGGCGCGTTATTTGTTGAAACAGCACGTTATCTGTTAGGTGAGAAACCGCAACTGCGTTTTATTATCCCAGCAGCGAATCAGGCGCGTCGTGAACAACTGGCGACGATTCTGGCCGATATGCCGAATTTACCCATCGAGATTTTAGATGGTCAGTCACAAGCTGCATTGCAAGCCTGTGATGCGGTACTGATTGCCTCTGGCACCGCCACCCTTGAGGCGATGCTATTTAAAAAACCAATGGTGGTGGCCTATAAACTGGCACCGGTCAGTCATTGGTTATTGAAGAAAATGGTTAAAAGCCCCTATATTTCGCTGCCGAATTTATTAGCCAATGAAATGTTGGTGCCCGAGTTTATTCAAGATGCAGCGACGCCTAAAGCGCTGGGTCATGCGCTATTAGAGCAGTTAAGCGATGGCTCACAGCAAACTCAGCGCTTTGCTGAACTGCATCAGTCATTACGCTGTGACGCTTCTGAGCGTGCGGCACAAGGTGTTTTACAATTAGTGGGGCGTATTTGATGCAACTGGACTTACTCAACCAGCAACGCCTTGGCAAGCTGGTGGCGGGTGTGGATGAAGTGGGGCGTGGGCCATTATGTGGCCCAGTTGTGACTGCTGCCGTTATTCTTGATCCGCTGCGTCCAATTGCCGGACTGAATGACTCAAAAAAACTGACTGAGAAAAAGCGTGAAGCGCTGTTTGTTGAGATCCAAGAAAAGGCTTTAGCCTGGTGTATTGGTCGTGCTGAAGTGGAAGAAATTGATCGCCTCAATATCTTGCAAGCGACAATGCTGGCGATGCAGCGCGCAGTTGAAGGTTTATCCATTCAGCCTGACCTTGCTTTGATTGATGGCAATCGTTGCCCACAATTGAGTATGGCGTCTGAAGCTGTGGTGCAGGGTGATGGCTTAATTGCAGAGATCTCTGCCGCGTCTATTTTAGCTAAGGTCAGTCGTGACCGTGAGATGGCTGTTTTAGATGCACAGTATCCGGGTTACGGTATTGCTAAGCACAAGGGCTATCCAACGCCTGCACATCTTAAGGCGCTACAAGAACTCGGTCCAACACCGATTTATCGTCGTTCTTTTGGCCCAGTGCGCCGGTTTTTTGAAAGTAATTGATATTTTCATCAGAATCACAGTGTCTTTTAAGAGCGCTTAGCAAGACCTGCGTATGTCGTATCGCCTTTGTGCTGCTTTTCCCTCCACGGTGCATCCTGCACCAAGTCGGGCACTACACCATCCATAGCTGCGCTTGTTGCAGCACAAATGCGATACTTATTGATCAGTGATGGTGTTGACTGGCTTATCTAATTGAATGAGAAGATATCATGAGCTTGTGTAATCTTTCCCGAATACTGGTGATTGCTGTTTTTGTTTATATTGTAATCATGCAAACACTATAAGTATTCAATGAGTACTGCATTCTAGTTGTCGCAGCACAAACGCGATACTATTCATCAGTGATGGTGTTGATAGGTTTTCTGAGTGCTTATTGAGTTACTCTGCAATTTTCAGTTCACGCGATTTAGTGTAGGCGTAGCGGATTTTTTCGTATTCAAAGGGCGAGTTGAGTTGGCCGTAACGCAATTCAGTAATATAGCGTTGGTCAACAATTTGCAGTCCGAATATTTCTGGATTACGTTGGCTCTCTTTGGCCATATTCAGCCAGTTCACTGATTTATCTATGCCAAAGTCAGCAACAGCCCCTGTGGTGTCGCGAGCGTTGGATGGGCCTAAAAAGGGCAGCATTAAATAAGGACCATGTGGTACACCGTAATAGCCGAGTGTTTGCCCAAAGTCTTCGTTGTTTTTTGCTAGTCCCATCTTGCTTGCTGGGTCCCAGAGTCCGCCGACTCCAAAAATGGTATTAAATAAAATCCGCGCCGTGGTTTCCATTGCACGATGGCCTTTGAGTTGCAGCAGGCTATTGGCTAAGGTTTTGATCTCTCCTAAATTACTAAAAAAGCTACTGACACCGGTGCGTACAAAGTGCGGCGCGATGGTGGTATAGCCTTTGACGACAGGTAAAAACACCCATTGGTCAAAGCGATAGTTAAAGTGATATACGCGTCGGTTCCATTGCTCTAATGGATCTTTAATATGCAATGCTTCAAGGGCAGCGCGCTCGAATTCATGTTGATCTTGTCGCTGGTTAAAATTCAAATGCTGCAATGGATTTTTAAAACCATCAGGGTCAACTTCTTCAGCCCAGCTGGTACTGTGCAGCAGGGTCAATAATACACTTGTTGCTAAGTAGCGCTGTAAAGTGTGAGTTTTACTCATGGAAAAACTCCAATATATCGGCTGCATTCTCATTATAATCCAAGTTGCCAAGGTGCCCGCCATAAGGGTAGAGGGTTAAGCGCTCAGCGAAAGTGTGCTGCAGATAGCCGATATCGCCTCGCCCTAAAATAATATCATCAGCATTGTGTATCACAGCAATTTTATCATTGTTACTGAGGTAGTCAGTCAGTGCATAAAGGCTACTGGCTTTATTTAATAGATCTAAATCAGCATCTGTAACTGCTACTTCAGCCAGTACTGTATGTTTAAAGTGCACGCGCCACAGTGGTAGTAACTGTTGATGCATATAACACTCGAAATCACAGAGCAATGCTTCTTTAAAGTAAGGCGTTAAATTAGTGCCATCGTAAATTCTTTTTTGTGGTGGTGTGATCACGCCGCGGCGATTGATTAGATCTGAAGTGAAGTTGATATCAGCGGCGGTAAAGCGAAACGCACTACCAATCAGCATGGCTAATTCATTATCAGTGAGTTTTTCAGAGGAGTTTTGAAACTCAAATAGCACAGCTTCATTAAAGTCAAAACGTCCTTTGCTATTAAAAAAGCGCGTGAGCTTATCCAACATTAACGCATAGAAAGTGCGTGTTTCATTGGCTCCAACCGCTTTAGTATTGACTAAACTATTGAGATTATTGACCGAGGTATAGAGGTTAACTGGCGGATTGATCAGTAACACACGCTTAAAGTTAAAGGCCTGTTGCTGCTCATCTAAATGGCTGACAAATGCTGCTTGTAAGCCGCCTAAGCTGTAACCGGTTAAATGCCAGTCAGTCACTTGAAGATTGCGCTGCTGTTTTTTAATGGCACGCATGACCGAGTAGAGGTCGGTCGCATCTTGTGGAGAATAACCCGGCGTGGCATAGGCTGACGCACCGACCATAAAGTCATAAGCGGTGGGAGAGGAGATTTGTGCCACATGAAAACCGGCACCATAAAAGAGTTTTTTTAAATACTCCATACTGCTGCTTGAGTAATGCGCACCGGTACCGGCAATAATAAAAATCAGCGGCGCAGGGCCTGATTGCTTGGCTAAGCGGTACCGAAAAGTTTTGACCGGCCAGAAGTTGCTGGGCAGGGTGTACTCACGTTCTGGGCGTAGACGCAAGCTGTAGTCATGCTGGCTGATATCGGCATCATCTGGCAACGGCGGGCGTAAGGCTTTGGGTGTGCCAGCAATGGTTGCTTCAAAAGCGTTATGCAGTGGGAATTGGTAATTTGTTGCGGCCTGTTTAGCTTGAGCGCTGAATGACAGGATGCACAATAAGCTCAGAACTAGATAAAGTGGTGAGAGCAAGCGCTTAAGCATAACAATATCTCGCTGGGTCGCAGAGGTATAAGGGGTTTAGATTTCAGTGTTCAATAATACAGCGTCAGGACGACACGTCTGTTATGCGCTGATGTCGTTATATAAGCATCAGTCATATTGATTCAGCATAGCCTGCAGAGCGCAGGGCTATGCTGAAGCATGATTTACATCACACGTTGACCTGGACGAGCACCTGCATCAGGGCTGAGTAAGTGAATTTCTTCACCGCCAGGGCCTGCTGCTAATACCATGCCTTCTGAGACGCCAAACTTCATTTTTCGTGCAGCTAAGTTAGCGACATACAAAGTTAAACGGCCTTCCAAAACAGATGGGTCTGGGTAGGCGCTTTTAATACCTGAGAACACATTACGTTTAACGCCGCCAAGATCCAAGGTGAGTTGTAATAACTTATCTGCACCTTCAACAAAGCTGGCTTTTTCAATTAAGGCGATACGTAAATCCACAGCAGCAAAGGCATTAAAGTCGATTTCTTTGGCTAGGGGTTCTTTTTCAAGTTCGCCATTGCTGACAATAGCTTCTGTGCTTGCTGAGTTTTCCATTTCTAATAAGTCTTCCTTTGAAGATTCAATCATGGCATCGACATGTTTAGCATCGACGCGTGTTAATAAAGCGCTGAACGGATTGAGCTGATGTGCGCCCAAAGGTTGACCTAAGTCATTCCAGTTCAATGCGGGCACATTTAAAAAATGCTCGGCATCGGCAGCCAGTTTAGGCAGCACAGGCTTTAACAGAATCATCAATTGCTTAAACAGGTTAATCGCTTGTGAGCAAATGGCTTGCACTTGTGCCTGCTGGCCTTCAACTTTATTCATTGACCATGGTGCTTGATCAGCAATCCAAGCGTTCGCTGCGTCCGCCAAGGCCATGGTTTCGCGCATGGCGCGGGCAAAATCACGGGCTTCATAGGACTTAGCAATGGCTGGCGTGGCCTGCTGGAACAGCTCCCATAGTTCAGGATTGGGCATTTCTGCAACCAGCATACCGTCGTTGCCTTTTTGAATAAAACCGGCGCAACGGCTGGCAATATTGACCACTTTTCCGACCAGGTCAGAGTTAACCTTGTGAATGAAGTCATCAAGATTCAAGTCTAAATCTTCAACACCACGGCCCAGTTTAGCCGCGTAGTAGTAGCGCAGGTATTCAGGGTTTAAATGGTCTAAGTAGGTGCGTGCCTTAATAAAGGTACCGCGTGATTTAGACATTTTTGCGCCATTAACGGTCAAGTAACCGTGCACATTAACAGCGGTGGGCTTGCGGTAATCGGCACCATCAAGCATCGCTGGCCAGAACAATGCGTGGAAGTTGATAATATCTTTACCAATAAAGTGGTAGAGCTCAGTGGTTGAGCCTTTGTTCCAGAACTCATCAAAGTCTAATTCTGGGCGACGCGCGCATAAGTTTTTAAAACTGGCCATATAACCGATGGGCGCATCCAGCCACACATAGAAATACTTGCCCGGCGCGTCAGGAATTTCAAAACCAAAGTAGGGCGCATCACGGGAGATATCCCATTCGTGCAAGCCGCTATCGAGCCATTCAGCTAGTTTATTAGCCACTGACTCTTGCAAGGTGCCGCTACGCGTCCATTCTTGCAGCATGTCTTGAAAATTCTGCAGCTTAAAGAAGTAATGCTCAGAATCTTTTAAAATCGGTGTGGCACCGGAAATCGCTGAGCGTGGATCTTTGAGTTCAGTTGGCTGATAAGTGGCACCGCATTTTTCGCAGTTATCGCCGTACTGGTCCGGTGTTGCGCATTTTGGGCAGGTGCCTTTAATAAAACGGTCGGCTAAAAACATGCCTTTTTCAGGGTCGAAATATTGCGTGACTGAGCGCGTGGCAATATGTCCAGCCGCTTTGAGGCGGCGGTAAATTTGCTCAGACAGTTCACGATTTTCTTCACTGTGGGTGGTATAGAAATTATCAAAATCCACCAAAAACTCAGCAAAGTCAGCGCTATGTTCAGCGTGAATATTATCGATCAGCTGTTCTGGTGTGATGCCTTCTTTTTCTGCGTGCAGCATAATCGCTGAACCATGGGCATCATCCGCGCACACATAGATGCATTGATTGCCGCGCATTTTCTGAAAGCGAACCCACATATCAGTTTGAATATATTCAAGCATATGGCCAAGGTGGATGGAGCCGTTGGCATAGGGCAGGGCGCTGGTCACTAAAATTTTGCGGGCTTCGCTCATGGTCTTCCTAACTACTAAAAGTGAATAGAAATAAGCCGACTACTATATAGGCAATGGCTGTTTTTTTCATCCTTTACGCAGCGCAAGCCTGTGGACGGTTAAGGTGTTGGCGGTCAGATTAGGCTAGAATGCGTATTATTCAGTCTATTGATTACAGTGGAGAACGTCATGAGTGCAGTAACCCGCGCTGCGGTTGAAGAAACCTTAAGCCGTCTGATTGATCCCAATTTAAACGCAGACCCAGTGAGCGCTGGTTGTGTACGCGCCATTGATATTCAAGGTGATCGCGTTTCGGTACAGCTTGAGCTCGGCTATCCGGCAGATTGCTTTAAAACTGGCTGGGCGCAGACATTGCAGACCAGTCTCGAGCAAATGCCCGGTGTTGCCAGTGCTGAAGTGAAAATTAACACTGTAATTCAGCCTTACCAAGGGGCAACCGATGTCGCAACTTTGGCTGGGGTGAAAAATGTGATTGCTGTCGCCTCAGGTAAAGGCGGGGTGGGTAAATCAACCACCGCAGTCAATCTGGCATTGGCGTTGGCCCGAGAAGGCGCACGCGTGGGTATTTTAGATGCTGATATTTACGGTCCGAGCCAAGGCATTATGCTCGGTGTGCCCAGTGGCACTCAGCCTAAAGTACGTGATGAGAAGTTTTTTATACCGATTCAAGCGCATGGCGTTTCAGTGATGTCGATGGCGTTTCTGACCACGGATAGCACGCCCATGGTGTGGCGTGGACCTATGGCATCCGGTGCTTTGCTACAAATGATTACCCAAACCGCTTGGGATGAACTGGATTACTTAGTGGTAGATATGCCACCAGGTACCGGTGATATTCAATTGACCTTGGCGCAGAAAGTCCCCGTCGCGGGTGCTGTGATTGTCACCACGCCACAAGATATAGCCTTGCTGGATGCGCGCAAAGGTATTGAGATGTTCCGCAAAGTGAATATTCCTATTTTGGGTGTTGTGGAAAATATGGCTGTGCATATTTGCTCAAATTGCGGTCATGCTGAACATATATTTGGTGAGGGCGGTGGTGAGCGTTTAGCGGACAGTTATGATGCTGAACTCTTGGCATCCTTGCCATTATCCATGGATATTCGTTTGCAGTGTGATGGTGGCAAGCCGACTAGCAGTGCTAACCCGGAAAGCCCAATAGCGCTGATGTATCAGCAGTTGGCACGTACTGTGGGTGCACGTCTTAGCACGCTGAATCAGCAAAGTGCGGCAATGCCATCGATTGAAATTAGCGACGATTAACTGATACAAGTTGCTAGCAAGGGCGTTTGCTTATAAGCGCCTTTGCCTTATTAAAGGAGAAGAAAAATGAGTTTTACCGTATATCTTTCCGGGGAAATCCACACCTCATGGCGTGAAGAGATTCAGCAGGGTGCGCAGGCTTTAGGTTTAGATATTACCTTTACTTCTGCGGTGACTGACCATGCGGCGAGTGATGCTGCGGGTGATCACTTAGGCGCACAGGAGCAGAGTTTTTGGCGCGACCATCAGTCTGCTAAAGTGAATGCCATCCGCACTAAAACCCTGATTGAGCAAAGTGATCTAGTGGTGGTGCGTTTTGGCGATAAGTATAAACAGTGGAACGCAGCCTTTGATGCCGGTTACTGCGCAGCGCTGGGTAAGCCTTTTGTGACTTTGCACGCAGAGGGTATTATCCACCCACTTAAAGAAGTGGATGCTGCAGCCATGGCCTGGACGACAACGCCGGCTCAGGTGGTGGAAATTCTACGCTATACCTTGCAAGCCTAAGTATTCTGGCTGCGTTATCAGGCAGCAGGCCTTTGCTGCCTGATTCTTGCTCTATTCAGAGCGTCCTTGCTTCAAAATCCCTCTTTTTTAGTCAGATAGTTGACAGGCTGATTTTGTAACTCATTGATTTGTATGGGTTTTAATTGTTGGCATAAGTATTGCTTTGTAATAAGTAAGATCAATTACACAGCAGGTGTTGCGTTATGAGCATCAATTTCAGTAAAGCCCTTGGTATCCATGAGCAAGCACTTGGCTTTCGAGCTCAGCGCGCTGAAGTGCTGGCCAATAATATTGCCAATGCTGATACGCCACACTATAAAGCGCGTGATTTGGATTTCGCTAGCGTGCTATCAGCGCAAGCCGACCAGCATGCACATAAGCAGCCATTGATGCAGCGTACCAACAGTCAACATTTTGACGTGGAGCCGTTGCAGTTGGCTGACCCATCGCTGCGCTTTCGTAATCCACACCATGCCGCAATCGATCAAAACAGCGTTGATTTGCAGGTTGAACAGTCCACTTACGCAGAAAATGCGGTGCAGTTTCAAGCCAGCTTTACCCTGTTAAATAATAAGTTCAAAGGGTTGATGACAGCCCTGCGCGGCGATTAAAGGAGTATCTGATTATGTCCCTTTCCAGCGTTTTTCACATTGCCGGTAGCGGTATGAGCGCACAAAGTACGCGCCTGAATACCATTTCCAGCAATATTGCCAACGCCGAAACGGTGTCATCCAGCATCGATCAAACTTATCGAGCCCGACACCCTGTATTTGCTACTGTTTTTTCCGACACCCTTAATGGTGGTCAAGGTCAAGGCGGTGCGTCATTGTTTGCCGATCAAGATCATGCCGGACAAGGTGTGCAGGTGTTAGGAATTGTTGAAGATCAGAGCGAGTTAATGCCGCGTTATGAACCCAATCATCCATCTGCGAATGCTGATGGTTATGTTTTTTACCCGAATGTAAACGTGGTTGAAGAAATGGCTGACATGATTTCTGCCAGCCGTGCGTTTCAAACTAACGTCGAAATGATGAATACCGCCAAGCAGATGATGCAGCGCGTACTCACATTGGGCCAGTAAGTCCCAGGAGGCAATTATGAGTGCAGCAGGAGTCAGTGCAGCCGGTGCAGTGATGGATCAATACCAACACAAAACTAAGGCGGCCGGTAAAGAAGAATTAGGCAAAAATGAGTTTTTGGAATTGCTGGTGGCTCAGCTCAATAACCAAAACCCTTTGGAGCCGCAAAATAACGGTGATTTTATCGCCCAGTTAGCGCAGTTCAGTACGGTAGAGGGTGTTGAAAAGCTCAATAGCAGTATGGAAAGTATTCTGTCGGGTTATCAGTCATCGCAAGCATTGCAAGCGTCTTCTTTAGTCGGGCGTAAGGTGATTATTCCAACTGATAAAACAGTGGTGGATACCTCGGAAACCTTTAAAGCCAGTATGGTTTTGCCGCAAAGCAGCAGTAATGTCTACGTGAACGTTTACAGCGGCGATGGCACTTTAGCGACGCGTATTAATATGGGCGCGCAAGAGGCCGGTAATGTCAGCTTTATGTGGGATGGTAAAAACAGTGACGGTGAAACCATGCCGCCAGGTACTTACAAATTTGAAGCGCAAGCCAGTATTGATGGTGAAACCAAGGGTTTATACACCTTATTGCCGGCCAACGTTGACAGTGTCACTTTGGGTCAGGGTAACGGTGAGCTGTTATTGAATTTAGCTGGGGTCGGTTCAGTACCGCTTTCCCAAGTCCATATGATTGGTCAGTGATTTTAAAAATTTGCCAGCTGTCGGATAACCGGCAAGGAGAACACTATGTCATTTAATATCGGCCTCAGCGGTATGCGTGCCGCGTCCAAAGACCTGAACGTTACCGGTAACAATATTGCTAACGCAGGCACGGTCGGCTTTAAACAGTCGCGTGCAGAATTTGCGGATGTGTATGCGGCATCTATACTGGGTACAGGTAAAAATCAGCAAGGCAGTGGGGTGTTGTTGTCGAATGTGTCGCAGCAGTTTAATCAAGGTAATATTAACTATACGGAAAATGCGCTCGATTTAGCCATTAACGGTAATGGTTTTTTCCAGGTCAGTAACAATGGTGCGCTGAGTTATACGCGTGCAGGTTATTTTGGTACTGATAAGCAAGGCTTTATTGTTGATAACTTTGGTAATAATCTGCAAGGTTACAGCACTAGTAGTGGTGAGTTGGAAAGCGGTAATGTGACTAATTTACAAATTAAAACCACCAGCCAAGAACCTAAGCCAACAAGCCAGTTCAAGCAGTCATTTAATCTGAACTCCACTAATGAAAATCCTGAAGTGACGCCTTTTGATCCTGCGGATCCGAAAAGCTATAACTCATCCACCTCAACCAGTATTTATGATGCGCAGGGTAATGCGCACGTGATGACGCAGTATTTTGTCAAAGAAGGTCCAAATGACTGGAGCATGAAGACTTTGATTGATGGTGTGAATCCGCAAAGCAGCGCACTTAATGCGCCTCTTGAAACGAATCTGAAGTTTGATACTGCAGGTAAGTTAATCGGGGATGGTAAAGTTGACCTTAACGGCTGGGTGCCTGTTACTGTTGTGGGTAAACCTCCTGTAGTGACACCTAATCAGGCTGCTGCTAGTCCTACTTTGAAAATGGATCTCAGTGGTGCAACCCAATATGCTAATTCATTTGCGGTGAATGCTGTTTCTCAAGATGGTTACACTACAGGTGAGTTAGCGGGTATTGAAATTGATGATACCGGTAAGATTTTTGCACGCTACACCAATGGCCAATCTAAAATACAAGGCCAAGTGGTATTGGCTGATTTTGCGAACCCCCAAGGATTAATACCTGTGGGTAAAACTCAGTGGGTACAGTCATTAGCTTCGGGTGAGCCGGTGCCTAACCCCGGCGGTACCGGCACTTTAGGTTCTATTCAGGCAGGAGCGTTGGAAGAGTCCAACGTTGAGTTGTCTGATCAGTTAGTGAACTTGATTGTGGCGCAACGTAACTACCAAGCGAACGCTAAAACCATTGAAACAGAAAGTGCTATTACGCAAACGATTATTAACTTGCGTTAAGTCGGTTAGAGCTTTCTTTGGGTCAAAAAAAAGCGCACTTTAAAGTGCGCTTTTTCGTATCTCACTGTTTATTTTTCAACGCGGGTCATGCTGTTGATCAAGATAGGATCAGTCGGCACATTTTGATGACCGCCTTTATTGGCTGTTTTCACTTGAGCAATTTGATCCACGACATCCATACCACGTACAACCTTAGCAAAGACCGCATAGCCAAAATCACGGCCGCTGTGGTTTAAGAAGTCATTGTCTGCATGGTTAATAAAAAACTGCATGGTGGCAGAGTTGATGGCTTGGGTGCGCGCCATTGCAACGGTACCACGATCATTTTTCAAACCATTATCAGCTTCGTTTTTGATGGCTGGGTTGGTCGGTTTTTGTTGCATATTTTTATCAAAACCACCGCCTTGCACCATAAAATTAGGGATCACGCGGTGGAAGATTGTGCCGTTATAGCTGCCCGCATCGACATAGCCGAGAAAGTTAGCAACAGTAATAGGCGCTTTTTCAGCATTGAGCTCCAGCTCAACTTCACCAAAGCTGGTGTTAATTAATACGTGAGGGTTATCAGCAGCTAATACGTTGCTCGCTGCAAATAACATGCAACCAGTCAGTAAAAGTTTTTTAAGCATGGTGTTCTCTCTCTATAAAGTATAAAAGCAGCAGGCTGTATGGATCAGCTGCGGCTGATTAAGTTCAGTGATGCAGTCTTGAATTTGTCGGCAGTTTAGCACGCGCTATGCGCGCAATATATGCCTCTTTTGGGCGGTCTAATCTGTCACTTCAATGTACTAGCGATTAGGCGCGCTGCCAGTCAAAACTCACGACTTGAGCAATATTAGGCGCATCAAGTAAGTGCAGTAAAATACGATCTAAACCTAAAGCCACGCCTGCGCAATCGGGTAAGCCATGCTCTAATGCAGCGATTAAGTGCGCATCATGGGGGCGTCCGGTATCCTGCAGTTCGTGTTGGAAACGTTGCAGCTGTTGCTTGGCATCGGTGAGTTCTTGATAGCCATTGGCCAATTCCATACCGTTAAAAAACACTTCAAAGCGTTGTGCGATCAGTACGCCTTGAGTATCAGTTGCCAGTTTGGCTAGAGCGGCTTGCGAAGCGGGGAACTGATCAACAAATATCAAGGTATTGTGCGGCAGTGCCGGTTCAACTTGATGGCTCATAATGACATCCAACCAGCCGTCGCGGTCTAAATCTAAGTCGGCATTGGCCAGTTGCTGTCCGCGCTCAGCGATGATTTGATCGCTGCACTGATGGACATCCAATTGTGCGAACTGCTGGAATGCTTGGGCATAGGTCAGGTGTAAAGTGGATAGATCGTTAAAACGTTCTGCCAGCAAAAGTTGCAGTAACTCGGCCACTTCATCCATCAATTGTCGATGCGTCCAGCCCATGCGATACCATTCCAGCATGGTGAATTCTGGGTTATGGCGCTTGCCGGCTTCGCCTTCGCGAAACACTTTGCAGATTTGATAGATATCACCATAGCCGGCACAGAGCATGCGCTTCATGGCATATTCCGGTGAGGTGTGCAGCCAGCGTTGTCCCGCTTGCATGGGGGTGATATTGGGATCGGCGACGGGTGCTTGGGATAAAAGAGGTGTTTCAACTTCCAGCACCGAGCGTGCATAAAAGTATTCTCGAATATTGCGATACAGCGTTTGGCGTGCCACTAATGCTGTGCGTGGTGCACTGGGGGACCAGGTGCTCATAGCCGGTAGGTGTCCTGTAATAAAGAAGGGAGCATAATGCTCCCTCAGTACGCTAGCGCAAAAGACTTAAGCGCGGCTGACGTATTCGCCGCTGCGAGTGTCGATTTTGAGCTTTTCGCCTTCAACAATAAACAAAGGTACGCGCACTACAGCACCGGTGCTCAGAGTAGCGGGTTTAGTACCACCTTGTGCGGTATCGCCTTTAAGACCTGGATCTGTTTCGAGCACATCAAGTTCAACAAAGTTGGGTGCGGTGACTGAAACGACTGCATCGTTGTATAGCGTGACTTCATAGATAACTTGTTCTTTAAGCCACTTAATGGTGTCACCTACAGCTGCACTGTCTGCACCGAGTTGCTCGAATGAGCCGTCAGTGGCCATAAAGTACCAAAACTCGTTATCGTTGTATAAGTATTCCATTTCACGGTCAACAATATCAGCACTTTCTAAGCTTTCACCCGACTTAAAGGTACGCTCCCAGACACGTTGCGTGCGGATGCTGCGTAATTTTACGCGGCTAAATGCTTGGCCTTTGCCGGGCTTAACAAATTCAATATCAATCATGATGCAGGGTTCGTTATCTACCATGACGCGCAGTCCTGGTTTGAATTCGTTGCTAGAATAGTTGGCCATAATGCAATCCTGTCCTGTTATAAGGTCTTATAAAATGCCTAGTGTAGCGCAAACCGAGAAGTTTTTTCCCGAAAAGGGCTGGGGGGAGGTATTAGCCCAGTCTCTGCGGAGTTGTGATGAGCTTTTAGCAGCCTTAGAGCTGCAGTCCACAGACTTCCCTGATGGCCTCAGTGCCGCGAAGCAGTTTCCGCTATTGGTGCCACGCCCCTTTGTTGCGCAGATGGTCAAAGGTGATCCGTATGATCCGTTGTTATTGCAGGTGTTACCGCTGGCGGCTGAAGATCAATTGCATGCAGGTTTTAGTGTCGACCCGCTGGGTGAGCAAAGTACCAATGTTGAAACGGGGGTGATTCATAAGTACCACGGACGGGTATTGTTATTAGCGGCCAGTGGTTGTGCGATCAATTGCCGCTATTGTTTTCGTCGCCACTTTCCCTATAGCGAGAACCGTTTAGGCCGTTCGCAATGGCAGTCGGCGCTTAATTATATTGCGAACGACTCAAGCATTACCGAAGTGATTTTGAGTGGTGGTGATCCGTTGATGCTGCAAGATAAGCATCTGGCTGAGCTGGTGGAGAGCATCGCAACTATTGCCCATGTGCAGCGCTTGCGAGTGCATTCGCGTTTGCCGGTGGTGATTGCTGAGCGTTTAACCGATGAATTGACGGATATCCTGACGCGCACACGCTTACGCAGCACCTTGGTGTTGCACGTGAATCATCCGCGCGAGTTAACGCCGTTGCATGCAAAGCGTTTAGCGAAAATGCGCCAAGCAGGGGTGACTTTGCTCAATCAAACGGTGCTGCTTAAAGGTGTGAATGACAGTGCTGAAGTGCTGGTTGAGTTGAGTGAGCAGCTGTTTAATCATCATTTACTGCCGTACTACTTGCATGTATTGGATCGAGTGCAAGGCGCGCAGCATTTTGATGTCAGTAGTGCTGAAGCCTATGCTTTGTATCAGCACATGCTCGCCAAATTACCGGGTTATTTAGTGCCTAAATTGGTCCGTGAAGAAGCAGGACAGCCGCATAAAACGCCATTGCATGCTTTTTAAGCCTGTTGCCGGACAAATCCACCGCAAACAGGGCACGGCTTGCTACACTGCACACTGCATTTATTAAGGTTAGAAAATTTTTGTGAGTACATCAACTGATTTTGCCAGCTTGCCGTTACCGGCAGCACTGTTAACCAACTTAGACGACTTAGGCTACACCAGCATGACTGCGGTGCAGGCTCAGAGTTTGCCGGTTATTTTAAAAGGCATGGACGTGATTGCCCAAGCCAAAACAGGTAGCGGTAAAACTGCGGCCTTTGGTATTGGTTTATTATCCCCGCTGAATCCGCGCTACTTTGGCTGCCAAGCCTTAGTGCTGTGTCCGACCCGCGAGTTGGCCGATCAAGTTTCAAAAGAAATTCGTCGTTTAGCCCGCGCTGAAGGCAATATTAAAGTGCTGACCCTATGCGGCGGCGTGCCGTTTGGCCCGCAAGTCGGCTCGCTTGAGCATGGCGTGCATATTGTCGTCGGCACACCCGGCCGTGTCTTAGAGCACGCACGCAAAGGCACACTGGATTTATCCGGTCTAAACACCTTGGTGTTAGACGAAGCCGACCGTATGTTGGATATGGGCTTTTATGACAGCATTGCTGACATTATTGAGTTCACGCCTAAGCGTCGCCAGACCTTATTGTTCTCAGCGACCTTTCCTGATGGTATTCAGCAGTTGGCCTCTAATTTCCTGCGTGATCCGCAGCATATTAAAGCCGATATCGAGCATGCTGAGCATCAGATTGAACAGCATTTCTATGAAATCACTATCGAGCAGCGTCAAGGTGCCGTGGAGCGTATTTTACGTCACTACCGCCCTGAAGCCTGCGTAGCCTTTTGCTTTACTAAGCAGCAGACGCAAGAGTTAGCGGATTATCTCAATAGCGAGAAAATCTCAGCTTTAGCTTTGCACGGTGACTTAGAGCAGCGCGAACGTGATCAAGTCTTGGCGCTATTTAGTAACCGTAGCTGCAGCGTATTGGTGGCAACCGACGTTGCTGCACGCGGTTTGGATATTGAATCCTTGCCAATGGTGATTAACGTTGAGTTAGCCCGTGATGCCGAGATCCATACGCACCGTATTGGTCGTACCGGTCGCGCTGGCGCTAAGGGTATGGCGATTAGTTTAGTCGGACCTAAAGAAGGCATGCGTGCCAAAGCCATTGAAGAGCTGCAAGGCAAGCCGTTGCATTGGCATGCCCTCAATGGCCTAAAAGAATCAGACGGCCAACCGCTATTGCCCGCGATGGCGACCCTGTGCATTTCTGCTGGACGTAAAGATAAGTTGCGTCCTGGCGATATTCTCGGTGCCTTAACTGGCATTGGCGGTTTAACCGGCAAGCAAGTGGGCAAAATTGCAATCTTTGATCACCAATCCTTTGTTGCTGTCGAGCGTTTATTAGCGCGCGAAACTCAGCAAAACTTAGAGGCCGGCAAAATTAAAGGCCGCAGCTTAAAAGTACGCGTCCTGTAATTATGAAGTTGAGCTGGCGCTTATTGAAGCGCTGGCAAACCTTTTAGCCTTTGTTACGTAGAGGCGTTAATAGTTCGCTCAGGCCGTTGTGGTCAATTTCATGCATCAACTCCAGTAGCCGACCTATGTCGCTCTTAGGAAAGCCTTCGCGGGCGAACCAATTGAGGTATTGGCCGGGTAGGTCAGCAATCAAACGGCCGTGGTATTTACCAAAGGGCATTTGCGTGGTGACTAAGCGTTGGAGGTCTTTAGGTTGCATAAGCTTCACTGCACGATGATGGAAAGGGCTGCTATAGTCTCAAAAATGACTGCGCTGTGCATGCTGGCAAAGCGTGAGATGAACATTTGGTAGGTTCAGCATCTACCTTTATTGCTTAAGAGAGTTCAAATGATTGTAAAAGGTTTGCGTAACGGTTTAGGTCAATTGATTATTTTTGCAGACTGGCTCACGCGTCCAAAAGGACAAAAGCGTACCGCCGAAAAACAAGCAGAAGTCGATGCCGCCACTGCACACTTAGCTTTGTATCAGTTTCGAGCCTGCCCATTTTGCGTCAAAGTACGCCGTGGCATGCATGCTTTAAATCTTAAAGTTGAACTGCGTGACGCTAAAAATAATCAACAGTTTCGTCAAGAACTGGAAACCCAAGGCGGACGCATTAAAGTGCCATGCCTACGCATTGAAGAAGCCGGTGAAGTACGTTGGATGTATGAGTCCAATGACATTATTGCTTACTTAAAAGAGCGTTTTGCCTAGTTTCATTTAGCCAAAAGCCAAAGTCAGGGATAAGCGGTGCGTGCCGTACTTCAGGATGGATGTGAGTCCTGAGCTGAACCCGTGCTGGATTTAACTCCGGCACTAGGCCATTCCTGACTTTACTCATCACATCCAGCTCGAAGCATTTATTGAGCCTTCGTAGCGTTTACACTATTGCAACCCAATCAAATCAAATAAAAGCACGCTCCGAACATACAGGGCGTGCTTTTATTGTCCTACTACAAACCTGCAAGCCACATCACTGATCAATGAGTGCCTCGCTTATACTGCGATAAGCGTAGCCATGGATGGCGCAGCGCCCGACTTGGGGCTGGAAGCCCCGTGGAGGGAATAGCAGAATAAGCGAGGTACGGCCTACACCAATCATGCTCTATGCTTTTTACTGACTGACCGAGCAACTGGCTTGGCGGCGCGCTAAGAACTGCGTCTTAAAGATAAAACTGCAGCTTAAAGAATCGTCGCCAGATCAATTTGATCACTGCGCTGAATATTCTCAGTCATCGCGCGACACAGCCTTAAAAACTCCCGCATGGCATCAGTTTGATACTTATGCTTATGCCAGATAAAAGTGAATTGACGGGTTAAATTAAGCTCCGGCGCTTCAATCGCCACTAAACTACCGCGCCGAAACGCATCACGCAGCGCCAATCGTGAAATACAGCCAATCCCTAAACCCGATTCCACTGCACGTTTAATCCCCTCAGTGTGCTCAAGTTCCAAGCGAATATTAGGCGTGCACTGATGACGCAAAAAAGCTTGCTCAAATGCTCGGCGCGTTCCTGAGCCCTGCTCACGTACAATCCAAGCCTCATCCACTAACTCGCTTAAACTAGCATGCCCTTGCTGCGCTAAAGGGTGCTGCGGTGCACAAAACACCACCAATTCATCAGCAATCCAAGGTTCTGCAATAATGTTAGGGTCTTGGTAGTAGCCCTCGATTAAACCTAAATCCAATTGATAACTGGCCACTTGTTGCACAATTTGCGCGGTATTGTGCACATGCAATCGAACTTTACAACTGGGGTACTGCTGCATAAAGTGACCGATCAATAGCGTGGCCAAGTAATTACCAATGGTCATGGTTGCACCCACTGACAAAGAGCCAAAGCCATGATTATCGGTTAATAAATCTTGCAGTGTTTGTGCTTGTTCTAATAACGCTAAAGCACGCGGTAACAGCTCAAGACCTAAGGCATTGATGATTAAACGCTTGCCAGCACGATCAAATAACATGCAATCGTAACTGCGCTCCAGTTCCTTAAGTGCGGTACTGGCTGCAGACTGCGACATCGATAAGTGTTCAGCAGCTTTAGAGACGCTTTGCTGTTGTGCGATGCAGGTAAAGACTTGTAATTGACGAAGAGTGAATCGCATATCGGTATTCCTGATATGATTTATACATATTATCAATTTAACAGATTAGAGTTTTAAACCTAGACTCTAGACAATCTTTTCTTACACTGGAGCGTGTGATGAGCAATTTGAATGTCGAGCAGGTCTTAAGTGTCCACCACTGGAATGACACCTTATTCAGCTTTAAAACCACCCGCGATCCGGGTTTACGCTTTGAGAATGGGCAGTTTGTGATGATTGGCCTTGAGGTTGAAGGCCGTCCTTTAATGCGCGCGTATTCAATTGCCAGCCCCAACTACGAAGACCATCTCGAGTTTTTCAGTATTAAAGTGCCCAATGGCCCGCTGACGTCACGCCTACAGCATTTAAAAGTGGGTGATAGTATTAAAATCAGCAAAAAGCCGACGGGTACTTTATTGCTTGATGATTTATTACCCGGTAAAAACCTGTATTTACTCAGTACCGGCACCGGTTTAGCGCCATTTATCAGTGTGATTCAAGACCCAGAGACCTATGAGCGCTTTGAAAAAGTGATTTTGGTTCACGGTGTACGTTATGTCAGCGATGTGGCTTACAGTGATTTTATTACCGAGAACTTACCGGGCAACGAGTATTTTGGTGAGCAACTGCGCGATAAATTGATTTATTACCCTACTGTGACTCGAGAGCCGTTTCGTAATCAAGGGCGCATGACGGAATTGATGCGCAGCGGTAAACTTTTTACAGATATTGGTTTGCCGCCGATGAACCCTGAGCATGATCGCGCGATGATTTGTGGCGGCCCAGAAATGCTGGATGACACCAGTGCGTTGCTGAATGAGTTAGGTTTTAAGGTGTCACCGCGCTTAGGTACGGCCGCTGATTATGTGATCGAGCGCGCCTTTGTTGAGCGCTAGGTTTGCACTGTCTAGATTAAACCTTCGCCACAATTAAACACACCGCCTTGCGTTGCTGCTCAGGCGGTGTGTTTTATAGAGTGCAGTGCGTTGTACTTAGCGCAGTAGTTCGAAGACCTTCTTCGCTATATCGGTGGCTGCTTGCGCTGGGTTTTCTCGGATGGAGGCTTCTTGCTGACCCATAATGGTAAATAAACCATCCAGAGCTTGTTCGGTCACATAGTTTTCAATCGACGCGTCTTTCGCTTCAATCACGCCAAAGCTAGCTGCTTGGCCGGCAAAGTTATTGTATTTTTTCGCTAGCCCCGATGATTGTGTTGCTTGCTCAACTAAGGGCAGAAAACGGCTGCGTAATTGTTCGCGGCTGCTGCGGTCCAGGTATTGTGTGGCTGAATTATTTGGACCTTGTAAAATGCCTTTAGCATCAGTAAGGCTCATGTTTTTAATTGCCTCCAGCAGTAAGGCTTGTGCTTGTGGAATGGCGGCTTCAGCAGCGCGATTCATACTGTCTTCTAAGGCATTGACTTGCTTGCTTTTACCCAGCATTTTCATGGTGCGCGCGGCTTTGCCGAGATTGCCAGGCAGTTCAATATGGACATCTGGATTATTACTAAAGCCGCCTGGTTTACCTAATTGCTCAACAGCCAGTCGAGTGCTTTGTTCAAGTACGGCTTTAAGGCTGTCAGTGGCTTGGTTTTGGCTGAGGTCATTGAGTGACAAGGCGCAGGCTTGGGCGGCAAACAGCAAACCAATACATCCAAGAAAATAGCTGCGTATACGCATAGTGTTGACTCCGGTTGAGTGTTGCTTAAACGGCGCTTTGCAGTGCTGATTGAGGCAGTAATGCCGCCGCTTCACGATCCAATACTATGGTTAAGTTAGGGTGCTGCTTCAGCGCTGAAGCGGGTAATGCTTCATCGATTGGGCTATCAAATAACTGCGCCATAATCTCAGATTTATTAGGGCCGGTGGCGACTAAAATAATTTCTTTAGCCTCTAAAATATCTTGGATACCCATGGTAATAGCATGAGTGGGCATTTCACTTTTGTCGGTAAAAAAGCGCGCATTATCAATGCGAGTTTGTTCAGACAGTTCCACCACGTGGGTACGGCTGTTAAAACAGGTGTGAGGTTCATTAAAGCCAATATGACCGTTAGAGCCAATACCCAGCAGTTGTAAGTCCAATCCACCCTTTGCCTGAATGGCCTTTGAATAGGCTTGGCAGGCGCTTTCAATATTACTGTTGAGACCATTGGGCAGATGTATATTGTGTGCTGGAATCTGCAGCAGGTTAAATAGATTTTTGCACATATAGTAATGATAACTTTGTGGATGCTCAGCGCTCAAACCGATGTATTCATCAAGGTTGAAAGTGGTGAGTTGTGCAGTATCCAATGGTGCGAGCTGCATTGCGTTAATCAGTTGAGCATAGACCGGCTCCATAGTGCTGCCAGTCGCCAAACCCAATACGGCAGCAGGCATTGCTCTGACCTTATCTAAAAGGCGCTGCGCGGTATAGCGGGATACTTCATCGACTGTATTGAAAATTTTATACATAAATAAGGGCCATCAAAAAGAAAATAGGCAAATAGGCAGTGTGCTTAGAGATGAATTATAACGCTGTTAGCAACACTGTATATAAAAAAACAAATAGACCATACGCTAATCTAATATGTTTTTGCTATGTATTGAACGGTATGAAGTATGCAGAACTGTATCAGGCGCATAGCTCATAGCCGATACTGTGACAGTTATAACCTTGATATGTTCTATTGATATATTGCTCAGTTCTGCAGAGTTGTGCGACGAAACTCACCGGGTGTTTGCTGTGCCCAACGTTTAAAGGCACGTTGAAAGGCTTCAGGTGAGGAAAAACCCAATAACCAAGAAATCTCACCAAAAGTTAAGTCAGTATCGCGAATATAAGTGCTGGCCAGATCAAAGCGAATTTGATTCACCAGTTGGCGAAACTGTGTTCCTTGCGCGGCCAGTTTGCGTCGCAGAGTCCAGGTGGGCAGGTGAAGTTTGTGTGCGATGTGCTCAATGCTCGGTTCGCCACTTTTTAACAGCGGTGCGATCAGTTGGCTGACCTGTTCAACTAAACTGTAGTGACGGGTTTTGAGTGCCAGTTGCTCCTCACATAACTCCAGTAATGCATGCCAAGTGCTAGGGCAGTGCTGAGGATTACTCAGCGCTAGGCTTTTTTGGCTTAAGCGGATGCGATTATGTTGGGCGTTAAATTCAACCGCACAGTTGATTTGTTGGGTAAAAGCCGCTGCATAGCTGGGCTCAGCAAACTCAATCTGTAGTTGCTCAACTTTAATATCTTGCTGGCAGACTTGGCTTAAGTGATTGATCCAACCCAACAATACGGATTCCACAACAAAATAGTTGTAGGCGTTATAGGGGGCGATTGAATAAAAACTCAGCCATGCGCCGGTGCTGTCTTCAAGTAGCTGGCTGGTGCCGCGATAGTTTTGTGCATACAACGGCTCAAAGCGACTGATACAGCGTGCAGCAGCGCGTAGGTTGGGTGCTTGTGCGGCTGTCACGCCAGCTAAACCCAGATGATTCAGTTGGCTGTGTTGGCCGATGCTTAGACCCAGCGCTGGATTACCAGTGAGCTCTATGGCGGCGTGCCCTAAGCGCATATAGCGCGCAATCGATAGGCGTGCTTGGGGCTGAGCCAGCCGCTCCGAGTCAAGTTCAAAGCGCGCAAATAAATCTGCTGAGCAGTGTCCGTGCTGAGTGATAGCCGCAGCAATGCTATGGACAAAACCTACAGATAAATCGCCTAAGCGCATGCTGGTTAAGCTGGATTGGGTCATATATCAGCGCCTCAAGATTCAATTGCTGTTTATTATAGTCATGATTCTGTTTTATTGAGTCATTGAGAAGCATCGCTGCGCTGTTTATTGTGTAGCTTAATAATTGACTGATGTTCGCGCACTCAGTGCACAATAAAAAATCAGCATCCTGTGTTTGCACCTGTTTGGAGAGTCTCAATGTCAAATCCACATTACCCGCATTTGTTATCGCCATTGGATCTTGGTTTTACTACGCTAAAGAATCGCGTGCTGATGGGGTCCATGCATACGGGGCTTGAAGAACGTCCCAATGGTTTTGAACGTATGGCGGCTTATTTTGCTGAACGTGCGCGCGGTGGTGTTGGCTTAATGGTCACCGGTGGTATCGGTCCCAATGAAGAGGGCGCTGTCTATGCCGGTGCTGCTAAGTTAAGTACGCCAGAAGAAGCCGAGAAACATAAAATTGTTACGCAAGCAGTACACGAAGCGGGCAGTAAAATTTGTATGCAGATACTGCATGCCGGTCGTTATGCTTACAGTCCTAAATCAGTAGGCCCCAGCGCCATTCAAGCGCCGATTAATCCGTTTAAACCCACTGAGCTGGATGAAGATGGCATCGAAAAGCAAATTCAAGACTTTGTGAATTGTGCGGTGTTAGCTCAGTCTGCTCACTACGATGGCGTAGAGATTATGGGTTCTGAAGGTTACTTTATTAACCAGTTTCTTGCCGCCCATACTAATCAGCGCACCGATCGCTGGGGTGGTAGCTACGAAAACCGTATGCGCTTAGCGGTCGAGATTGTTCGCCGTGTGCGTGAAGCAGTCGGTGCTGAGTTTATTATTATTTACCGTCTATCGATGCTCGATCTGATGGAGAAAGGCAGTGATTGGGCGGAAATCGTGCAGCTGGCTAAAGCCATTGAAGCGGCTGGTGCAACCATTATAAATACCGGGATTGGTTGGCATGAAGCGCGTATTCCCACCATCGCCACTAAAGTACCGCGCGGTGCTTTTACTAAGGTCACGGCCAAGTTACGTGGCGAAGTGTCGATTCCCTTAGTCGCCACCAACCGTATTAATACCCCCGAAGTGGCCGAACGTGCTCTGGCGGAAAATGATGCGGACCTGATTTCTATGGCGCGTCCGTTTTTAGCCGACCCTGAGTTTGTTAATAAAGCAGCGGCGGGTAAAGCCGATGAAATCAATACCTGCATTGGCTGTAATCAAGCCTGCTTGGATCATACTTTCAGCGGCAAGCTAACTTCATGTTTGGTCAATCCGCGCGCTTGTCATGAAACTGAACTCAATTATATCGCCACCACTGCAGTGAAAAAGATTGCCGTGGTAGGAGCAGGGCCGGCGGGCTTGGCTGCGGCAACTGTTGCGGCTGAACGTGGACATCAGGTGACCTTATTTGATTCGGCCAGCGAGATTGGTGGGCAGTTTAATGTGGCTAAGCTGATTCCAGGCAAAGAAGAGTTTTATGAAACCCTGCGTTACTTCGACAATAAACTGAAATCTACCGGGGTTAACCTACAACTGAATCAGCGCGTCAATACACAAGAGCTGATTGCCGATGGTTTTGACGAAGTGATTCTAGCCACCGGTATTGTGCCGCGTGTGCCCGACATCCCAGGTATTGATCATCCGAAAGTGCTCAGCTACTTAGATGCGATTTTAGGTCGTAAACCTGTCGGTCAAGCTGTTGCTGTGATAGGTGCCGGTGGTATTGGTTTTGATACTGCAGAGTTGCTCACCCACAGTGGTGCGTCCAGCAGCTTGGATCCTCAAGTATTCTGGAAAGAGTGGGGCATTGATTTAGGCTTAACTGCGCGCGGTGGTGTTGCCGGTATTCTGCCACAGCCTGAAGCCGCCGCTCGCCAAGTCTATTTGCTGCAGCGTAAAAAGAGCAAAGTCGGAGCAGGCTTAGGTAAAACCACCGGCTGGATTCATCGTGCGGGCTTAAGAGACAAGCAGGTTGAGATGCTGGCTGCGGTTGAATATTTGCGTATTGATGATGCGGGTTTGCATATCAGTGTGGCGGGTGCTGAAGCGCGGGTGCTGGCGGTGGATAATGTGATTCTATGTGCTGGGCAAACGTCTTTGCGTGAGCTGCAAACTGAGCTAGAAGATGCTGGTGTTGCAGTGCATTTAGTCGGCGGCGCTGATGTGGCTGCCGAGCTGGATGCCAAGCGTGCGATTGATCAGGGTTCACGAGTCGCCGCTGCCCTGTAATATTTAAACACAGGCTTCATTCAACAGCGTTGTCGGCGAGGGCCGACAGCGCTGTTTTTGTTTCTGCCTGATCTTTATAAGTCGAATGTCAGGCGGTTTTAACCTTATAATGGCTTAAAAAATCTGCTTGAAAACCTTAAACTGCTAGCTGAATCGGGTAAACTCATAGTCTTTCACAAAGAAGAACCATTCTCGCTTGCGAGATATGTGTTTGTTGGTCAAGGCAGAGAGTTCGCTAAGGCGTGACTCGCACGGCCACGCAGCAGTAGGAGAGCTTTATGCACAGTACGCAGCTGATTTATATTCTGGACCCCATGTGCTCGTGGTGTTGGGGTTTTAATCCAGTGATGCAGCAGGTGCTAAAGCAAGCCCGTGCCGCTGGGGTTCAAGTCACCTTGCGGGTGGGTGGTTTACGGACCGGCCAACAGGCGCTGCTAGATGACAGCAAGCGTGCCTATATCTTGCAGCACTGGCGTACTGTCGCAGAAACCACAGGGCAGCCCTTTGATTTCGCCAAGGCGCTGCCCAGTGGTTTTCTCTATAATACTGAACCGGCTTGCCGGGCCTTAGTGGTGGCGCGGCAGTTGGATGACCGGTATCTATTTGTTTTTTTAGATTGTCTGCAACAGGCTTTTTATCAAGAAGGGCAGGATGTGACTCAGCCCAGTGTGTTGCGTGAGCTAGCAGTGCAAGCGGGCTACGACAGCCAAGCGTTTTGTGAAGCATTCGATGCACCGCAGGCGCATCTCGATACTCAAGCGGATTTTGTTTGGGTGGGTAATCTGGCGGTCAGTGGTTTTCCGACTGTCTTGGCGCAGCATGGTTCGCAGTACGCTTTAATCACCAATGGTTATCAGGCCTATGCAGCGCTTGAACCTCTTTTAAATCGTTGGATATCAATGCATGCCAGTCTCTGATCACATCAGCTGGGCGCAGATTCGCCGCTTAGCTATGCAGCATAAGCGCAGTTTAATTCTGGCCAATATTTTGGCGATCTTGGCGACGCTGTGCAGTGTGCCGATTCCGTTATTACTGCCGTTGTTGGTGGATGAGGTTTTACTCGGCCAGAGTGGCCAAGCGTTAAATATTATGAATCGCTGGTTGCCCAGTGTATGGCAGCAAGCGGTGGGTTATATCGGCTTGATGCTGGTTATAACCTTTGTTCTACGTTTAAGTTCTCTGCTATTTAACGTGGGGCAGAGCAAGATGTTTACCCATCTGTCGAAAGATGTGGTGTATCAGCTGCGTATGCGTCTGCTGGCGCGTCTCAAACGTATTTCATTGAGTGAATATGAAAGCCTGGGTAGCGGCACCGTCACTACGCATTTGGTGACTGATTTAGAAACGCTGGATAAGTTTATTGGCGAAACCTTAAGTCGTTTTTTAGTGTCAATTCTCACTTTGCTCGGTACCGCCTCCGTCTTGTTATGGATGCATTGGCAGTTGGCTGTGCTGATTTTATTACTCAATCCGGTAGTGGTTTTTTTTACTATTAAGCTGGGTAAGCGAGTGAAGCATCTTAAGAAACTGGAAAATGACAGTACCGCCGTCTTTACTCAGACCTTAAATGAAACACTGGATGCGATTCAGGAAGTGCGCGCCGGCAATCATCAGGGTTTCTTTTTTCAGCGTTTATCCGATCGCGCTCAACACGTGCGCGATCGTGCGATTAACTCGCAATGGAAAACAGATATTTCCTCGCGTGCTAGTGGCTTATTGTTTCAGTACGGTATCGATATTTTTCGTGCTGTAGCCATGCTCACGGTGTTGTTTTCTGATTTGTCGATTGGACAGATGCTCGCTGTGTTCAGTTATTTGTGGTTTATGATTGGGCCGATTGAGCAGATGCTCAATTTACAGTATGCGTTCTATGCGGCTGATGGTGCATTGGTGCGGATTAATCAATTACTTGAACGCAAAGATGAGGTTGATTATCCAGCGATTAAAAATCCTTTTACCCAGGGTAAAACAGTACCTGTAAGTGTTGATAATCTGCAGTTCGCTTATGGGCAAGAGCAGGTGCTCAATGGTTTAAGTTTTAAAGTTGCTGCTGGTGAAAAAGTGGCGATTGTCGGCGCCAGTGGTGGTGGTAAAAGTACCTTAGTGCAACTGCTGCTGGGTTTGTACAGTGCGCAGTCAGGAGAGATCCGTTATGGCGATGCGACTTTGCAAGAAACCGGTTTAGCCTGTGTGCGTGAGCATGTGGCAGTCGTGCTGCAGGCGCCGGCATTATTCAACGATACTTTACGTGCTAACTTAAGTATGGGGCGAGAGCACAGTGATGCTGCATGCTGGCAGGCGCTGGAGGCGGCTCAACTGGCTGATACTGTCCGAGCTCTACCCAAAGGTTTGGACAGTATGATTGGTCGCGCAGGCGTGCGTTTGTCGGGCGGGCAGCGTCAGCGCTTGGCGATTGCGCGTATGGTGCTCAGCGATCCTCAGGTGGTGATTTTGGATGAAGCCACGTCAGCTTTAGACAGTGCCACAGAGTTTGCTGTACATCAGGCTTTAAGTCGGTTTTTAGCCGGACGCACCACATTAATTATTGCCCACCGCCTCAGTGCAGTGAAACAGGCCGATCGTATTTTGGTGCTGGCTGATGGCCGCGTAGCGGAGGATGGGACGCACCAAGTACTGCTCGATCAGCAAGGTTTGTATGCACAGCTGTATGGAACTTTACAGTGTTGAAACGCTCAAAATACTGAGTTTTAAAATTAATTTATAAAACACGCTTGACATGGAAGCGCGGAATGCCTATTCTACGCTCCGTCCACGAAATGGGGCTATAGCTCAGCTGGGAGAGCGCTTGCATGGCATGCAAGAGGTCAACGGTTCGATCCCGTTTAGCTCCACCATTTTTCAGTTGTATGAAAAATGGCATAACATGAATGTGTTATGTTTAAGAAGGTTTTGTCCCCTTCGTCTAGTGGTCTAGGACACCGCCCTTTCACGGCGGTAACAGGGGTTCAAGTCCCCTAGGGGACGCCATATTTTCAGAGCCGATACTCTGATGTGTAACCAAGCCAATCTTAGATTGGCAGTGATAATAAAGCGTTACATTGAAGCGTTAGAACGGCAAAAATCGTTTAGCTCAACACTACACTGATAAGCATTGAATTATGCTTATGATCGAAGGTTTTGTCCCCTTCGTCTAGTGGCCTAGGACACCGCCCTTTCACGGCGGTAACAGGGGTTCGAGTCCCCTAGGGGACGCCATATTTAAGATATGATCTTAAAGCAAAAAAAACCAGCCTAAGTGCTGGTTTTTTTGTGTCTATTATTTGCATTTAAAAACTTGCTAGTCACTTGAAGGGTGGTGCGGGGCCATCTTGAGAGTGCTTGAGCTTGGGTGCGTTTAAAAGAACGCGTCATCGCCGCGACGCGCTTCACGTTGCAGCTGGTAGACAAAGCGCTCAATGATGCGCTGGCATTGGCCGTTGATGTCGTGAAATTTAAAGCCTGCAAATGTTGAAATAGTGCTTTCATCTTTTTGTAGATGGCGCAGTTCAGCACTGAGTGTGATATTTCCACCCGGTAATCTGATCTCAAAGGTTTCGTAGAGTTGGCCTGGTTGTAATGGCCCTAGATGCTCTAGTGCGGACTTTATCTTAACTCGACAGCCTGTGGCCGAAATATCAACCAAGCGTCCGCTGATCGGGTGCGAGAGCTTATTGCTATCGATATACACATCAAGCGACTGCTCAGGTAGCGTATCGGCTCGGAATGCGTCTCGACGCTGGTGGTATTCTATTTTTTCGGGCAGCGTTAGCCAGTAGCAAGGTGTGCCATCAAGGGTATCGGCCAGTGCAATTTGATTGTGTGTCCAGCTAATGCGTACGCCATCACGGTGCGTCACTATATTAAGGGCTTCACCGTTTAATAAATGTTGTTGGCCGTTGTTGGGTATCAATTCATCCAGAGCTATACGGTTATTGTCACGATCAACGGCGACAATATAGCTTTGATGCACCTGTTGGCGCTCATCGAATTTAAGTTCTAAGGCTGCTCTGTTGAGCATCAGTGCGTTAAGGTGGCTGATGATTTCTATTGCAGAGTTCAGTATTTGAGGTTGCAATGAGGCACTGCCTGTAGAGGGTGATTCAGCCACTGTCAGTCCATTCCCTATGTTTGCCATATGCGGTGCTTATTTAAGGCGTCAGTATATCAGCAATATTTCTGCTGCTTCACTTATTTGACCTTTAAGCTTGGCTAAAAGGGCGCTGCTTACCGCTGTTCGATGCGCTGCCTGTTTTATCATAAAGCGTTGGTGCATCAGTACCGCGAATAATATTGAGGATACTGTTAACGCTGGTCTGATTGCTGCGAATTAAACGGCCGTTGCGTAAGTTCGCTTCCTGGCATTGCTCGATCAGCGCATTGAGCTTAGAGCTATTTTCGAGTAGTTGCTCACCCAGAGACGAGGTTGCAGCAAATGCAGCCATCCCTTGTGGGTCAGCGTTGACATTATTGTGCACCAGCAACTGGCTGCGCTCTCGCGTGTGCTTTTGCAGCGCAAGCAGGGCAGGTTGCTTTTGTGTCAACAGTGCTTGCAGAGCATGAATGTCACGCTCGTTAAGCGCAGCAAACTCTTGCTCTAGCAAGGTCAATAAGTGCTCCGCTGTTACAATGTCTTTAACTAAGAAATCAAGTATGCGCTGATCAGACATAGGGCTTTAATCTACTGTGAAAAATAATATAACTAAAGGTTACAGCTGAGCGTCTAAGCTGAGCATTTTGCTGGCCACGCGCTGACTGTCTACTTGGTAGCTGCCATCGGCAATCGCCTGCTTAAGCTGCGCTACTTTTTCAGAGTCAATGCTGGGCATATCAGCAATTTTTGCCGATAAACTTTGCAGTTGGCGGGCATCTTTGCTCAGTTGTACTGATTCGCCAGACGCTGCTGGTTTCTTTGTTTGCTCAAGGCTGCTGTTTTGAGCGCTGCCTTGTACATTTGCTTTTGCTGGGTTGAGTGAGCCTTGTGTGGCTGGCTTGTTCAGCCCCGCTGTGCTGGATGGGTGCTTAAAGTCGATAGCCATGTTAATAAACCTCAAATACAGTATTGGTACACTTGCTAAGTAATCGGCTGCTATTGAGGTAACTTTAGCACTTGTTTTATAGGCTCTAGCGGGCTTATGAATGGCAGTTATTGAATAGTCGACGATTGTTTGCAAAAGCATAACTGTACTGCAGGATGTTTTACATATCTACCTCGGCCTGGCCGGGCCCAGTCACGCGAGCGTGCACAACACGGTTTGAGCGAGTGTTACGTATGCGTATTTGTTGGCCTATAGCACCTTCTTCAAGCGCTATGCCAGGCATGCGTACAAACATAGAAGTGCCGTTAGCGCTGATCACCACAGCATCGCCTTTATTAATAGCTGCAGCTGCTTTTAAAAAGTGAGCTGAAAGAACTTGGTTAGGTTGCACAGGGCGGGTTAGTTTGTGTCCGACAACATTTTCAAGATTGAGTATATAGCCTTGGCGTAGACTGCTAACATCACGTTCAAGCAGTTGAATATCTGTTGCCTGAATAACACTGTTACGTGGCATTGAACGCTGAGCTACGGCAACCTCGCGGTAGAGATTGACGTGGCCTGGGATAAATATCGTCCAAGGCGCATTGCTATCGCAGCGCACACGAAGGGTGACCCGCCCAATAGGTTGAGCCGGGCTTTCTAAGCTGACTTGTAAAGGGATCGTGCATGCTGGCAAGCGTAAACGCGAGTCGAGACGGCCTATTTTTACCGTATGACGCCCAGTAATATTGTTGTCGTACAAATGTTGTTCAGTGATTTCCTCAAGAAAAGCCTCACTGACGCCGATAATTTGTTGTTGCAAGCTTTCTGCGTGCGCACTGAGCGCAGGAGCAATCAGTAGACATACAAACGCGGCTTTTGTTAAAAAAGCCTGTAGTTGTGTTTTTTGCCAAAAAAATGTCATAAGTGATTTCATATATTTGTTAATGCAATAAATATACCGTATTTGGTTTTGATCGCGCTGAAGAGTGATAAATAGTAGGAGCCTGAGTATGGCCAGTGTAATGGATTCAGTAAACCAGCGAACACAGTTGGTGGGTAAAAACCGTTTGGAATTACTGCTGTTTAGGCTTAATGGGCCGCAGCTATACGGTATTAATGTATTTAAAGTACGTGAGGTTTTACAGTGCCCATCACTCACAAGAATTCCACAATCGAACCCGATTGTACGCGGTGTAGCAAGTGTGCGTGGGCGCACAGTAACGGTCATGGATCTTGCCTTAGCGACCAGCCCGAAAGCGCTAGATAATCCTGATCAAGGGTTTGTCATTATCACTGAATACAATATGAAAGAGCAGGGTTTTTTAGTCAGCGGGGTTGAGCGCATTGTTAACCTGAACTGGGAAGAAATCCATCCGCCACCTGTGGGTACAGGGCGTGACCATTACCTGACCGCTGTAACGCGTTTAGGTGATGAGTTGGTTGAAGTGATTGATGTTGAGAAAATTTTATCTGAAGTGTCGCCATCATCAGAAGTAATTACCACCGACTCTTTAACTGAGCAAGTGCGTATCAGTGCATTAAATAAAACCATCTTAATTGTCGATGACTCTCGGGTGGCACGTAAGCAAGTATTGCGCTGCTTACAAGCGATTGGCGTACAGGTTATCGCTTTAAATGATGGGCGTGAGGCCTATGAGTATTTGCAAGAGATGCTGGAGAACGGAAGAAACCCAGTCGATGAGTTACTGATGATGATTTCTGATATTGAAATGCCAGAAATGGATGGTTATACACTCACTGCAAAAATCCGTGATGATCCGCGTTTAAAGGATTTACATATTTTACTGCACACATCGTTATCAGGTGTATTTAATAAAGCCATGGTGAAGAAAGTGGGGGCGGATGACTTTTTGGCGAAGTTCCGTCCAGACGATCTTGTTGACCGTGTTGTGGAGCGAATAAAGGCGGTTGATGAGTTATAGCCTCTCAGGCTTTTGGTGCTATATTTAGCATATTTTAAGATCTATATTTAAAAGGCGGTCAATGTGTCGGTCTCTCAATCTGAATTTAATGTTTTTAGACAGTTTCTTGAAGATAAGTCAGGAATCGTTTTAGGTGATAACAAGCAATACTTGGTGACCAGTCGCTTAAAAAAGCTACAGGAAGAGCAGGGCATTAAATCATTGACTGAGTTGATGGCGCGCATTCAAGTGCAGCCGCGTGGTTTGCTGCAAGAACAGGTGGTGGATGCGATGACCACCAATGAAACGTTGTGGTTTAGAGATACGTTTCCGTTTGAAATTATGAAAAACAAAGTCTTTACAGAGTTACTTAAAAAACAGCCGGGACAGCGCTTACGGATCTGGTCAGCAGCATGCTCATCAGGTCAAGAGCCCTATTCATTGTCGATGACAGTGGATGAGTATGATCGCGCTAACTTAGGTCAAGCTAAAACAGGCGTGCAAATTGTCGCAACAGACCTATCTCCCTCGATGTTACAAGCCTGTAAAGAAGGTGAGTACGATAGTTTAGCCATTGCACGCGGCTTATCACCTGAGCGTTTAGAGCGCTATTTTGATAAGACACCCGCAGGCTTGTGGAAAGTTAAACCAGCAATTAAGAGCCGTGTTGAGTTTCGTGCATTAAATTTATTAGACAGTTATGCCGGTTTGGGTAAGTTTGATGTGGTTTTTTGCCGTAATGTGTTGATTTACTTTTCTGCTGAAGCAAAGAAAGATATTTTGACGCGCATTCATGCGACATTGAAGCCCGGTGGTTATTTAGTGTTAGGTGCATCTGAAGCGCTGAATGGCTTGCCTGAGTTGTACTCGATGGTGCAATGCAGTCCGGGTATTATTTACCAAGCCAAGTGAAATAAAAACGGCCTTTAGAATAGGCCGTTTTTTTCGCTCTTATTTAATAAAAGCAAACGTATCAGGACGGGCGCCGAGCCAGAAACGTTGGAAGACAATGTGTTCTGGTAGTTTCTCAGGATTAAGCAAGTCGCCGGGCTCTAAGTAGGGATGCAAAGCTCCTAATGAGCGCACTAAGGTCGGTGAGACACGGCGAATAATATGCTCAGGGCCCAGTTCACTTGGATGCTGTAAACCAGCCGCTTCAATCAATTCACGTAAGGTCGCTACTGTGCGAGCATGGAAATGCTGCACGCGAATGGCTTTATCTGGCACATCCAGTCCTTTCCAGCGTTTTTGATCTTGGGTGGCAATACCGGTTGGGCAGCGGTCGGTGTGGCAGACTTGCGATTGAATGCAGCCTAACGCAAACATAAAGCCACGCGCTGAGTTACACCAGTCCGCACCCAAGGCTAAGGTACGGGCAATATCAAAGGCAGTAATGATTTTACCAGCGGCACCAATTTTCACTTTGTCGCGTAAATTAAGACCCACGAGGGTGTTGTGCACCAGCATCAGGCCTTCGCGCATCGGCGTACCAATATGGTCAGCAAACTCCAGTGGTGCTGCGCCGGTACCGCCTTCTGCGCCATCCACGACAATAAAATCAGGGGTGATACCCGTGCTGAGCATTGCTTTAGCAATGGCAAACCATTCCCAAGGGTGGCCGACGGCCAGTTTAAAACCGGTAGGCTTGCCGCCGGATAAATCACGCAGTTGTGCAATAAAGTGCAGTAGCTCTTCCGGTGTGGAAAAAGCGGAGTGTGAAGCCGGTGAAATACAGTCTTGGCCTTCAGGAATACCGCGCGTGCTAGCAATTTCGGCGTTGACTTTAGCGCCAGGCAGCATACCACCATGGCCGGGTTTAGCGCCTTGTGAGAGCTTAAGCTCAATCATTTTAACTTGATCAAGGGTCGCGCGTTCAGCAAAACGCTCGGGGCTAAAAGTACCGTCATCGTTACGCGCACCAAAGTAACCTGAACCCAACTCCCACACCATATCGCCGCCTTGTTCGCGGTGGTAGCTGGAGATCGAGCCTTCGCCTGAGTCGTGGTAAAACTGCCCTAAGCGCGCACCTTTATTCAGCGCACGAATCGCATTGGGCGACAGCGAACCAAAACTCATTGCGGAAATATTAAAGATGCTGGCAGAGTAAGGTTGTTTGCAGTCTGGACCACCGATATCAACGCGGAAATTATTGTCGTTCAGCTTAGTCGGGCTGATGGAGTGGTTGATCCACTCATAGCGTGTGCCATACACGTTTTTTTCAGTACCAAAGGCACGTGTTTCCAGTGCAGATTTAGCGCGCTGATAAACCAGAGAACGCTGATCGTGCGAGAAGGGCACTTCGTCATCATCGGCCTCGACAATATACTGGCGCAGCATCGGACGCATTTCTTCAAAGATATAACGTATATGCGCGGCAATCGGATAGTTACGACGTAAGGTTGAGTGGGTTTGGCGTATATCAATGACACCCACTAAAGTTAATGCGATAAAAATAACACTCAATAGCAGCCACCATGGATTAGACAGGGCCAGCATCAGTGTGGCCAAGCTGCCTAAAATGGCCGTGGCAAAGAGTGCGTAACGTATAACAAGCATAAACGCTCCAGTGGTTTAGGTCAGAGTCCTAAAATAAATTCAGAGGGCTGGATTACAGCCGTTGTGCGGTAAAAGTGTCACATTGATTGATATCGCCAGTTGTGTAGCCTTGGCTAAACCAGCGCTCGCGTTGCGCTGAGGTGCCGTGGGTAAAAGAATCAGGCACAACATAGCCTTGGGCTTGCTGTTGTAAACGGTCGTCACCAATAGCTTGAGCCGCGTTGAGTGCGTCTTTTAAATCACCAGGCTCCAGCCATGCATGGCGTTGTTGGGCATGATGCGCCCAGATTCCGGCAAAGCAGTCGGCCTGCAATTCTTGGCGTACCAATAAGCCATTGTCGCCAGTGACACGTTCGCCGCGCTGACGGGCTGCATTTACACGGGCAGAAATACCCAGCAAGGTTTGCACGTGATGACCGACTTCATGGGCGATCACATAGGCTTGAGCAAATTCGCCGGTGGCGGCAAAGCGTTGTTCCATTTCCTTAAAGAACGACAGATCTAAATAGACCTGCTGATCACCCGGACAATAGAAGGGCCCAACCGCAGAATCGGCAAAGCCACAGGCTGAACGCACGCTGCCGTTAAATAAAATCAGAGTAGGATCTTTATAGCTTTTACCCGCCTGCTGGAATAGCGCACGCCAGGTGTCTTCAGTATCGCCTAAAATCGCACGGACAAATTCAGTTTGCTCATCGTTGTGCGGTGTGGTGTGCTGCGGTGCCGATGCGCCGGTATTAATGCCGCCTTGTTGCATGACTTGGGTCGCGACATTGCTGACGATTTGCATAGGGTCTTGGCCACTGACCAAGCCCATCACCACAATCACTGCGACCGCAGCTAAGCTTAAACCCTTGCCGCCGATACCACCTTTTTTACCGCGCTGATCAACAACGTTGTCACTGCGGCGCGCTTTTTTCCAACGCATAAGAAATCCTAAGGTTATTTAAGAGGTGTGCCAGACAATGGTTTCGACACTACCGTCGGGGCGTGTGCTGAGCCAGTTATCGACATTGGTATCGCCATCTGTTTCTTGCCAGCTGCCCGGTGCGCAGCGCACGTTGGTCTGCAATGCAGCCGCCGCAGCGTGTGAGCATTCGGCATCATTAGCCCATGGCGTGCTGTTACTTTCCAACAACAAGCTATGCCATCTGCCCACCGCTTTTTCAAACCATACAATAGGGATACCGGCGCATTCACAACGTGATACGCGACCTTTTTCTTCCCATAAGCAGGGCGCACCTAGAGCTGAAGTCAACCATGCTTCAATAGCACTGCGGTCGATGTCTTTGACGTAAATTTCAATATCAGGTTGGCGCATAGATTAGTTTTCCGTTTTTTCGATCCAGTCGTAGCGAATCGCTACGGTGGTGGTGAGCGTTTGATTGATCACTGCTTCACGTTTTTCGGCATTGGCACGCCAGCCGTGTGGAGTCATCGCCAGTAAATTACTGCGTGCTTGGGCATCGTCAAGTGTCATCGTGAAATAGAGCGTTTCACTGTGTATCTGGCGCATACCGTCAGGAATTAACTGCAGATGTTTGCTGTCATCATAATCGCGCACTTCATCATATAACTGTTCGCGCAATTCCAGTAAATGATCAGTGGATGGCCCCATACGTAATAATGCACCACCGGGTGCCAATACGCGTAGCGCTTCTTGCCAATCTAAGGGGCTGAAAATACTGGCAATCGCTTGGCAGCTGTCAGAGGCTAAGGGTAAGCGCGCCATACTGGCGACCAGCCACTCTGTTTTTGCATCACGTTTACAGGCTTGCTTAACCGCCTCACGAGAAATATCTAACGCATAGCCTTGGCTGTTAGGTAAGGCTTTGGCGATATGTTCAGTGTAATAGCCTTCACCGCAGCCAATATCCAACCAGTTTTGTGGTTGACGTTCTTGCATTAACGCTGCAAAACGTTCTGCTAGCGGTGCGTAATGGCCGGCGGAAAGAAAATCACGGCGCGCTTGCACCATGGCGGGGTTATCCCCTGGTGCACGGCTGTTTTTATGCTGTACCGGTAATAAATTGATATAGCCTTGTTTGGCACGATCGAAATTGTGCCCAAAGATGCAGCGTAAGCTGTTTTCATGCGCTGTGAGTGCCGATTGGCAGATAGGGCAAATAAGCATGCCAGTCACCGAGCCTTAAAGGATTGTAGAGTGATGTATAAAATATGTAGGTGTCTGCACGCCATTGTATTGTGCAGGACAATGCAGCGCACGACAGACAATTGTTTGTACAGTGTAGTGAAATAGCCTCTATTTTGTAAGCGCTACAGGGATTGCTGCTAGAATGCCGCAGCGATTTTTTTGAGGTTGTCTGATGGATGATTTACGTTTTGGCGGCATTGCGCGCTTATACGGTGTTGAGGGTTTGCAACGCTTAGAGCAAGCGCATGTGGCTGTGGTCGGAATCGGCGGTGTCGGTTCTTGGGCGGCTGAAGCTTTAGCACGTTCTGGTGTTGGCGAAATTTCATTATTTGATTTAGATGATATCTGTTTGAGCAATACCAATCGCCAAGCTCACGCCTTAGTTGATACGGTCGGGCAGACTAAAGTGGATGTGATGGCGCAGCGTCTATTAGCGATTAATCCTGCTTGTAAAGTCCATGCGGTGGCGGATTTTGTCAGCCGAGAGACCATGGCTGAGTACATTACTCAAGATATGGATTTTGTGCTGGATTGTATTGATAGCGTTCAGGCTAAAGCAGCCCTGATTTCCTGGTGCAAACGCCGTAAAATTCAAGTGGTTACCACCGGCGGTGCTGGCGGGCAAGTGGATCCAACCTTGATTCGTGTAGGGGATTTAAATAAAGTCTTTCACGATCCTTTAGCGTCGCGGGTGCGTACATTATTGCGCAGTGATTATAATTTTTCCCGCACTGCAACCAGTCACTACAGTGTGCCCTGTGTGTTTTCTACTGAGCATTTACGTTATCCCAACCCTGACGGCAGTGTGTGTCAGACTAAAAGTTTTGCCGGTGAGGGCGTCAAACTTAACTGCGCCGGTGGTTTTGGTGCGGCGATGACGGTGACTGCAACCTTTGGCTTGGTTGCTGCTGCGCGCGCAATTGATAAGTTAGTGGCCGGAGCACGCCGACCCTCTGAGCGTGCTGCAGCTGTAGCCTCAGTACAAAAGTAGAGGGCGCTATCTGAGTCAGCGCTTCTTATGGTCGGTACTCAAAGTTTGAACTTACTCACGGTTTTGCCTTCTTAAGACGGTAGCCAGTGCATAGGCTCGGCTGTTAAGATCATGACCTTTGTACTCCACATAAGCCGCAAGGCATCAGGCAAGGACATTTTAATGAAGTTACATCGTTTAGCGGCTTCGGTTGCTGTACTCACCCTCGTTTTGGCCGGTTGTGATAGCTCCTCAGCTGTCAGTTCTGATTTGAAAACCCCAGCGCAAAAAGCATCCTACGGTATTGGCTTAAGCATGGGTAAAAACCTCAGCGAAGAAGGCATGGATGATCTTGATCCGCAGGCGGTTGCTTTAGGTATTGAAGATGCTTTAGCGAAAAAAGATCAGCGTTTAGATGATGACGAGTTAATGGAAGCCTTCAGTTTCCTACAAGCGCGTGCACAAGAGCGTATGTCAGCACTCAATGACAAAACAGCTAAAGATGGCGTAGCTTTCTTGGCTGATAATGCGAAGCGTGATGGCGTGAAAGCGACTGATTCAGGCTTGCAATATGAAGTGATTACCAGTGCTGAAGGCAGCAAACCTAAAGTCAGTGATGTGGTTAAAGTACATTACACCGGTACTTTGATTGATGGCACAGTGTTTGATAGTTCGGTTGAGCGTGGCGAGCCTGTTGAGTTTCCAGTCGGTGGCGTGATTCCAGGTTGGGTTGAAGGCTTACAGCTGATGAATGTGGGCGAGAAGTTTAATTTCTATATCCCAAGTGATTTAGCTTACGGTGCGCAAAGCCCGACGCCTGAAATTCCAGCGAACTCAACACTTGTGTTTGAAGTTGAGTTGCTTGATATTATTGGCGCACCAGCATTAGACGATGCTGAGGCCGCTGATGTTGAAGCAACTGACGCTGTGGAAGTGATTGAAGAGTAAGAGTTTTTTGCTGTAAAAACGCCCTGCTTATGCGGGGCGTTTTTGTTTCTGCTTTAGATCAACACCATGCAGGACTGCTGTTATCTGTGCTGTTTTGGCAATATGCTAACAAGAGCAAGTGTATTGAAAGACTTGGCTCGCACTGTGTTTGCGCCGCTACTGCGCCGTGCTGAGCATGTTTTTTTGTGCGCTGTGGCGTAGTATAAGACCATGTTTTTTACGATATTGGATAACACTATGAATGTACAAGTGATTGCCCGTGACGGTAAGCCGGAGTATGCCGTGCTCGCTTGGGATGAGTATCAACAACTGTTACGCGATGCTGGGCGTGATAAGCCGGCTGTTGCTGAGCAGCCTGTCTTAGCCAGTTTGCGTGAGCTTAAAGCGTTGCGCGAAAAAGCATCGCTGACCATCGAAGATGCGGCTCGTGAAGCCGGTATCAGTCCGCACTACTTACAGATGATGGAAAGTGGTGAGCGTGAAGTCAGTGATGTATTAAAGCGCACTTTAGCGCGTGCTTTGGGAGTGTCAGGTTGGCAAGATGAGTAAAGCATTGATGCTCTCTTCTGAGCAGCATGCAGGCTTACTTCAACTTTTAGCAACGACTCAGCAGCAGCGTACGGTGATCACCTATCGACAGGTGATTGAACTCTTACAGTTGCCAGCACCCAGCGTACGGCGCTTGGCCTATGCGTTAGAGCAGTTGGCCACTGCGGATCATGCACAAGGTTGGCCATTGCGCAGTGCACTGGTGGTTAGTCAAGCGAGCCCCGCGCATCCGCAGTTAGGATTTATGCAGTATGTGACGCAGCTTGGGCGTTTTCAGGGAACGATTGAAACATCGACTGTCGCCGCTTGGCTGAATCACGAGTTAGAACAGCTGTACCCATTTAGCTATCCAAAGGTGTAAGTATGTTATTTGCAAAGTTACGTACACAAATCGGTTATAGCATTGCGCGTAAATTGTTCAATCAACGTTGGGCCGTGGAAAATCAGCGTGTTTGGCAATGGATGCAAGCACGCTTTGCCCGCATGAGTGGCTATGATGATGTTGCTGCGCGTGCTTTTTATGGGCATGTGCTGCTGCATCGCGGGCAGGGAGTTGGTGCGAAAAACGAAGGTTTGCGCTTATTGCGTTTGGCTGCTGAAGCCGGCGATGCCAAATCAGCGTATCAACTCGGTGTGCACAGCTTGGCCGGTTCACTGACAGAGCCCGCCAACGCATTACAAACGGCGCATTGGTGGGAATTGGCTGGACGTGCAGGGCATCCTTTAGCGTTGCAGCGTTTACAGAAGCTGTACGAGGAGGGTGGACCGCAGTTGGAAGCCAGTCCTGCAGATGCACAGCGTATTGCTCAGCAATTGGCTGTGATACAAGGTTTAGCCTAAGCGTTTTAAGAACCTTTGGTCGAAGGGAGTTAGCTTAGTCAATTTGCATAACTGCTGTTGCAGAATATAGCATCAAGTCTGTGTATTGCCTAAGAAACCCTCACTAAAGTGGCGGGTAGTTTATAAGTTAGAAATATTATGTATCGATAAAAATATCCCGCCAGAAGCGGCGGGATAGATATAACAGCTGATGCACCTAGTGTAATTTTATTCGCGACTGGCGACTGGTTTTAAACTTAACCAGTCCAGTAAAATACGACCTGTTTCAGCTAAGTAGGCATCATCCTCAGGTTTGGCAGTCTTATCCTTCTCAGCAGCGGCTGCAAGGTGATCTTCTTCGTCATCTTTGATCAGTGTTGTCAGTTGCTCTTCACCTTTTTTGCTGCGTCGTGCATTTTCAATATCGAGTTGTTTTTTCTCAATGGTAGCGTACTGGGCGCGGCGCTCAGTTTCATTGAGGCTGACAATCGTATCTTGCATTAAGCGTTGGGTGAGAGCTAAGCGTGCACGGCTAAAGACAAAGTCTGGGTGGCTATCCGTACGTGCATCATGGCGCGATTTAAGCTCTGCAATAAAGGGCTTAAATGGATCGCTGGCCGGTGTTAAAGCCGGTTTGATGCTATCCCACGGCATGGCTTCAGGTAGTGCACTTTCACCAATCTCGGTAATATCCATATCGGCAGGGTAGCTGATATCAGGGATCACACCTTGGTGCTGAGTACTTTGACCCGACACGCGATAGAACTTAGCTAATGTCAGCTTGAGTTCACCGTGATTAAGCGGCTGGATGGTTTGCACGGTACCTTTACCAAAGGTCTGGCCACCGATAATCAATGCGCGGTGATAATCTTGCATGGCACCGGCAAAAATCTCTGAGGCAGACGCGGAGAGGCGGTTGACCAGTACAGTCAGTGGGCCGGTGTAGAACACACCTTCTTGCTCATCAGCGAGCACATCAATACGGCCATCGCTGTTACGCACCAGCACGGTTGGACCTTTATCAATAAACAAGCCCGTCAGTTCAGTGGCTTCTTGTAAGGAGCCACCGCCGTTGTTGCGCAGGTCAATAACAATACCTTCAACCTGTTCTTTTTGCAGTTCCGTGATTAAGCGTTTCACATCACGTGTGGTACTTCTGTATTCCGGATCACCTGAACGGTAAGCTTTAAAGTCTAAGTAGAATGCCGGAATCTCAATGACACCCAGCTTATACTCACGTCCATCTTTATCTAGATTGAGGACTGACTTCTTCGCCGCTTGCTCTTCAAGCTTCACTGCTTCACGAGTGATGGTCACAGTTTTACTGGTTTGGTCATTGGGCGCATTGCTGGCTGGAATAATTTCCAAGCGCACTTGTGAGCCTTTTGGACCACGAATCAGCTTAACCACTTCATCCAAGCGCCAGCCGATGACATCGACTAACTCTTTCTTACCTTGGCCCACGGCAATGATTTTGTCTGCAGGAGCTACCAGCTTACTTTTTTCAGCGGGACCTGCCGGAATCAAGCGCACAATTTTCACATGCTCGTTATCGCCTTGCAGCATGGCACCAATACCCTCAAGTGAGAGTTTCATATTGATGTCAAAGTTTTCTGCGTTATCCGGCGATAAGTAAGTGGTGTGTGGGTCATAGGTTTGCGCAAACGCATTAATATAGGCTTGGAACACGTCTTCACTACGTGTTTGCTGCAAACGTTTTTGTTGGTTTTTGTAGCGTTTAATCAGCAGTGTTTCAATCGCTTTAGGTTCTTTATTGGCGATTTTTAAGCGCAACACTTCATCTTTTAAACGCTTGCGCCATAAATCTTGCAGCGCTGCCTCATCTTCCGCCCATGAGGCTTTTTCACGGTCTGTTTCAAAGGATTCGACAACATCAAAGTCGATTTTAGCAATGCCTGTATTGAGTACGCCTAATGCGTAGTCTAAATACTGATCTAAACGTTCCAGCTGGCGCTTATAGATTGCATAGCCTGGTTTAAGGTTGCCGGCTTTAAGGAAATCATCAAATTGAGTTTCCCAAGTATTAAAGGCTTGCACATCGTTCGCAGTAAAGTACATGCGTGCCGGGTCAAGCATCTTTAAGTAGCCTGCATACATTTTACGCGAACGTGCATCATCCAAGGGTGGCTTGCTGTAATGATGGCGCTTAAGCAGCTCAACAACGTTAAGACTGGCAATCATTTGATCGCGATCGGGTTGTAAATAGTCCCACTGTTGTGCTTTGCTCGTAGCGTATGCCGCCGGTACAGCTGCAAGGCCAATAATGAAAGCGAGGGCAGATCGAGTTAAAGTTTGCTTCATGCTTATTCTTTGTCTGAGTGATGTATGACGCATTTTAGGCCACCTAAATTGTATACAGTTCCATTGTAGGCTGTATTCGGTGATAAATAGA
>LFRM01075064.1_pt3 | contig 46457 bp, 47 predicted proteins | sample 618341 | NCBI WGS metagenome assembly LFRM01 (sample SAMN03654438, study PRJNA283298) | anaerobic digester metagenome | isolation source: pool of bioreactors CSTR01a, CSTR02a, and CSTR03a thermophilic anaerobic... | place: Denmark: Kgs. Lyngby | collected 2014-05-21 | reverse complement strand
TGGCAGCCCTATGAGACATATATGACGGCATTCGGACAGGGAGGTGCCTTTACTCCTATCGGTCTTGCCAATTTTGCGGCAACAGTAGCCAATGGTGGCAAGGTAATGAAACCTTATCTGGTGCAGCGAATTGAATCACCTGAGGGTGAGGTTATCTCACAGTTTGAGCCTACTGTTTTAAATGAGATCGATGCCTCTACTGAGACCATGGACAGGGTGAAAGAAGCGATGAAGGCAGTCACATCTCCCGGTGGTACTGGGTACAGCCTCTTTAGGGACTTTCCGGTTAAGGTGGCTGCCAAAACAGGAACAGCTGAGTATAAAGAAAAACAGTACCACGGGGTTTTTATTGCCTTTGCTCCTGCTGACAACCCGGAAATCGCTTTTGCCGGGATCATAGAAGATGGCTATCATGGCTCCACATCTGCAGGACCTGTTTGCAGGGATGTTTTTGAGGTATATTTCGGAGTAAAAGATAATACATCAGAAACTCAATGAGTCTGATTTTTGTCAAAGGTTGCTAAAAAAAGCTGGAAAATCAAGGAATTTTTTATCTTGTTTTTAGAGGGGAGGGGCAGGAATAGAAAAGCTCCAGATAGAAATATCTATCTCAGCAATAGAATTAGAGGTATAATATACCTGTGCTTTTTTATGTGATAGAGATACCAAAACAGACCAGGGGGTGAATAGTGTGGAGCAGGAGGCTGTAGACGCTGTAAGCTCACGGGCTCGGAAAAAAAAGAAGGGTCGCAGAGCTAAGGAACAGATTGATCCTCAGGAAGATACAGTATTGATCGATTCTCAGGATGCTGAAGCAGAGGAGGATACATCAATAACTGCCGGTTCCACAGAGAGGGATAATCAAGAAAAAGACGACATTCCGGTGATTCGATATACCCCGGTGCGACAGATCAGAGATGATATAATTTCCCAGGAGCAAACGATCTTAGTACAGCGAACCATACGCTCCGGACAGAGGGTTTTTTATCCGGGTAATGTGGTGGTCTTAGGGGATGTCAACCCGGGGGGAGAGGTAATCGCTGGAGGAAATATTATTGTGATGGGCACTTTCAGGGGTATTGCCCATGCAGGAGCCCTGGGTAAGGAGGACGCGATTATAGCTGCACTGCAGCTGGAGCCATCGCAACTCAGGATTGCCGGGTATATCACCCGGGCACCGGAAGGGGATTATGCCAGTGTCTATCAGCCTGAAATAGCAAGAGTTCAGGATGGGATTGTAATCATAGAGAAGTACCAGCCCGGATATGACATATATCACAGAGGAGATCGTAAAAGGGGGAGCATAAATGGGTGAAGTTTATGTTATTACTTCTGGTAAGGGTGGAGTGGGAAAAACGACTACCACCGCCAATATCGGTACATCACTGGCTATGCTGGGCTACCGGGTAGTACTGGTGGATGCTGATATCGGGCTGCGCAACCTGGATGTGGTCATGGGATTGGAAAACAGGATTGTTTATGACCTGGTTGATGTGGCTCATGGCCGGTGCCGGTTGCGGCAGGCATTGATCCGTGATCGTCGTTTTGAAACACTTTACCTCCTGCCTGCAGCACAAACCAAAGATAAAAATGCTATCAGTCCCGAACAGATGAAAGCTCTTTGTGATGAGGTAACAAAAGAGTGCGATTATCTTCTAGTGGACTGCCCTGCAGGGATTGAGCAGGGATTTAGGAATGCTGTTGCTGGAGCGGACAGGGCAATTGTGGTCACAACACCTGAGGTGGCCGCGGTCAGAGATGCGGACCGCATTATCGGCCTGCTGGAAGCATCTGAGATCAGGAATCCTCTCCTGATACTCAACAGGATCCGCCCCAAAATGGTCAGAACTGGAGATATGCTTGATGTTGATGATGTTATTGAGCATTTGGCCATTGAGCTTTTAGGGATAGTTCCCGATGATGAATCTATCATTGTTTCCACTAACAGAGGTGAACCAGCGGTATTGAACTCCCACTCCAAAGCCGGTGAGGCATACCGCAATATTTCACGCCGTATTGCCGGAGAAGAGGTCCCGTTGATGAACCTGGAAAACGGGGGAGGTTTTATGGATCGGGTCCGGCGTCTATTAGGTTTGCGTACCAGTTGATCGGAGGAGATATAAGTGTTAGAACTGCTGCAGCGTATCTTCCGTAGGGATTCTTATAAAACAAGCAAAGATGTTGCACATGAAAGATTGCGCCTTGTGTTGATGCATGACCGCCTGGATCTTTCACCAAAGGTACTGGAGGAATTACGTACTGATCTGATGAATGTGATCAAGGAATATATGGTAATTGATGAAAAAACCATGGAGATCAACTTGGAGAAAGACCAGCAGTGTGTGGCATTGGTAGCCAATATCCCTGTGGTTAGAATGAAAAGACTTCCTAATAGCTAATTATAATCTGCCTCCCCTTGATCTTCCTGCCCGGAAATATGGACGCGGTCCTGAGAATGGATTATTATTAAAGAGGAGTCCGGTATGAGAAGGGAGAGGCGGTAGTTGCCACTTAATAAGCGTCTATTTAAGAACCTTGATTATATCTTAATCATAGACATCATAGTGATCCTGGGTTTAAGCCTGCTCGTACTGAGCAGCGCTACCGCCAATATCACAAGTGATCCCCTTTATTTTGTGAAGAAACATCTTATTTCTATCACATTGGGGATTGCTTGTGCTGTATTTATATTGTTTTTTGATTATGCAAAAGTTGTTCGCTATAATAACTATATCTATGTTCTGTTGATTATTCTGCTTATTTTGGTTGAAATCAAGGGTATCACTTCCCATGGAGCACAGCAGTGGATAGCTATAGGACCTTTTAATTTTCAACCCTCTGAGTTCGGGAAAATAATGATGATTGTCTGCTTTGCCTCCTATCTGGTCAAGAGGCAGGGTGAGCTGAAAACGTTCAAGGATTTGATCCCTTCTTTTCTTTATTTTTCTGTACCCTTTTTGTTAATTGTTGCTCAACCTGACCTTGGTACTGCCCTTGTATTTATTGTCATTCTATTCGGTATGCTCTTTTTGGCTGGAGCCAATCCTAAGCTGTTAGCAGGTATTTTTTTTACCGCAGCTGCTGTTGTGACTTTGGCACTGGTACTGCACTTTTCACCTCTCAATTTTCCCCTTCCCCTGGAGGAGCATCAGCTTAACCGGCTGATCGCTTTTGTGGACCCCTATAAGGATCCACATGGTGCCGGATGGAATATTATACAGTCTCTGGTTGCTATCGGATCAGGAGGACTATTAGGTAAAGGTCTTTACCACGGCACCCAGGTGCAGCTCAATTTCCTTCCTGAACACCATACTGATTTTATATTCTCTGTGGTGGGAGAAGAGTTGGGTTTTGTTGGGGCTGCTTTTTTACTCCTGCTTTATTATATTCTAATCGCCAGAACCATTAGAACAGCTTTCCGTTCCAGGGATTTACTGGGGAGGCTGCTGGTAGGGGGTATTTTCTGTATGTGGTTATTCCATATTTTTGAGAATATCGGGATGACCATCGGGGTAATGCCTATTACCGGAATACCTTTACCCTTTATGAGTCACGGTGGTACTGCCATGGTTACCAACCTGATCGGTGTAGGGATAATATTAAATGTACAGCTGCGCAGGGAAAAAATGCTGTTCTAGTTATAAACAACCATAGGCGGCCATATATAGAAACTAGAGGTGGTCGCCTGTGAAATATTTATCCTCGCGCTGGGCAAAAAGTTTTTTGATCCGTTTTGCTTTGGCTCTTATTATCTTTGCGGCAGTTTATGCGGGTACTGTTATTGATGGGGTTTGGCGAAGTTCTGTTCGCACCGGTGTTGAATACCTGTTAACGAAAAACTATGATCTCTCCGGTTATTTGACAAGAATATCACATCTAATTCCTGATCTGCCGTTTTTAGATATTCAGCCTGACCTGGAAGTGGAGGTAAGCACACCTGGTAGATTTCCGGATCTCCCGGTTTCAGGTAAGTTGGTTAAAGGATTTGGCTGGCAGAGGGATGAGAATGACTGGCCGGTGTTCATGCCAGGGATTGAATTAGCGGTGGACAAAGGAACAACCTGCCGGGCTGTCCTGCCAGGTGAGGTTGTGCATGTGGGTACAGACAGGTCTTTGGGAAGGATCGTGATTATTGAGCATGACCAAGCTTGTGCCACCCTTTATGGGCGCCTTGGGGAGATAGGGGTGAAAGCCGGCCAGAAGGTAGCGCAGGGGCAGGTAATCGGAACTACACTAGGGACACATTTTCACTTTCAAGTGCAGGAAGGGGATCAACTGGTTGATCCTCTCACACGAATACAGTGAGTTTTTAACTTGAATTGAAAAGGGGAGAATAATAGAATAACTACTAATCCAGGCTTTTTAGGAGGCATAGGTTGTGACAATAAAGGAGTTGTTGATAGAAAAAATTTTGCCCCGGGTGAGAAGACCTGCTCAGTATCTGGGTACAGAGTGGAATTCTGTTCATAAGGATTTTGATGCAGTTCCTGTAAGGATGGTTTTTGCTTTTCCCGATCTCTATGAGGTGGGGATGTCCCATTTAGGACTGCAGATCCTATATGGTTTGGTCAATCAAAGGGAAAACTGCTTGATGGAGCGCGCCTTTGCGCCTGCTGTTGATATGGAGGCTGAACTGCGCAGGGCTGAGCTGCCTCTGTTCAGCCTGGAGTCCCACCGCCCCCTTAGAGATTTTGATGTTGTTGGCTTTACACTGCAGTATGAACTGACCTTTTCTAATGTGCTCAATATGCTGGACCTGGCCGGACTACCTCTCAGGTCCGCTGACCGGCAGGATGATCAACCATTAGTGATTGCCGGCGGTCCGGCTGCATACAACCCGGAGCCCCTTGCCCCATTTATTGATGCATTTTTGATCGGTGAAGGTGAAGAGGCTGTACTGGAGATACTGGATATAGTGGGTGAGGTCAAGGGGGGCAAAGGACGAGCCTCCCGCTCCCAGCTTCTGGAGCGTCTTGTGGAGAAACCGGGTGTTTATATACCTTCATATTATAGTGCGGAGTATAAAAAACCCATTCATCCAAAGGCACCGGAACGGGTGCAGCGCCGGGTGGTGCGGGATCTGGATGCCGCTTATTTCCCTGTCTCACAACTGGTACCCCTCTCTGAGACTGTACATGAACGGGGTATGTTGGAGATATTTCGCGGTTGTACCCGCGGCTGCCGGTTTTGCCAGGCAGGGGTTATTTACCGTCCGGTGAGAGAGAGAAAACCGGAGACACTGCTGGCAACTGCCCGGGACATAATCAAGAATACCGGGTTTGAGGAGGTCTCTCTTATCTCTTTGAGCAGCCTTGATTATGGGGCACTGGATCAACTGCTCCCACAGCTTACTCAGGGTTGTGAGGCGACGAGAACCGGGATTTCACTCCCTTCACTGCGTGTGGACTCTTTCAGTGTGAAAACAGCTCAGGGACTCCCCGGACGCCGGACCAGTGTCACCTTTGCCCCAGAGGCGGGCACTCAGCGTCTGCGGGATGTGATCAATAAAGGGGTAACCGAAGAGGACCTCTTCAAGGCTGTTGAGGCTGCTTTTGAGGCCGGATGGTTTGCGGTGAAGCTCTATTTTATGGTTGGTCTGCCCACAGAGACCATAGATGACCTGAAGGGTATAGCAGATCTTGTGAATGAAGTGGTGCAGATAGGTAAGAGGTACAGCAGGGGGAAGAAAAGGCCACGGGTAACGGTCAGCGCTTCCTCCTTTGTTCCTAAGGCGCACACTCCATTTCAGTGGGAGGGTCAAAACTCCAGAGATTTACTGACTAACAAGCATGAGTATGTAAGGGATCTAGTAAAAAAAAGCAGGGCTGAGTATAACTGGCATAGTATTGATACCAGCTTTTTAGAGGCTTGTTTTGCCAGGGGTGACCGGAAACTGGCTGATGTTTTGGAAGCAGCTTATAAAAAGGGCTGCCGGTTTGATGGTTGGAGTGAGCATTTCCGCTTTTCTCTCTGGATGGAGAGTTTTCAAGAGTTGGGGCTTGATCCTGTGGATTATGCAGAAAAAACTTTCACCTATGATGAGGCTCTGCCATGGGATGTTATTGACGCAGGTGTTTCCAAAGATTTTTTAATTGAGGAACATCAGAGGGCACTGGCCGGAAAGCCAACCCCTGACTGCCGCACAAGTATATGCGGGAAATGCGGTGTCTGTTCATCATTGAAAGTTGCCAATTGTTTGGTTAAGGGGAGGGGAAGATAGTGCCCAGGTACAGACTGAAATATATAAAAAAAGATACAGCTCGTTATCTTTCTCACCGGGAACTGATGACCACACTGCAGCGCGCTATGAAGCGGGCATCCTTTCCTCTTACCTATACCAGGGGGCACCACCCCCGCCCCAAGTTGTCCTACGGGCCTCCTTTAGGTGTAGGAGTAGCAGGGTTGAGTGAGTATATGGATCTGGAATTGGATGGGGAAATTTCCACCCAGGAGTATCTGCAGCTTCTCAACGATCAACTCCCTCCAGGTATCATAGCACAGGATCTGGTAAAGTTAGACCCCGGTGAAATGGGATTAGGGAAGTTTATTAACTGTGCCTGCTATCGAATAGAACTGGATTCAGCTATTTTCTCATCTATTTCCACAATTTCTTGGGAACAATTGTTTATTAAATTGGAAGAGGAACACCCCAGCTTTAAAGAAGGGTTATTAAAGTGGTGTGTTGATCCGGCGGAAGGTTATTTAGAAGTATTGATGCGAGTGGGTCAAGAGGGGGTGTCAGTGCGCACTCTCCTGGAAGCCCTTAATAAAGGGATTGGTACTACTGTTTTACTGCCAACGCTAGTCACCCGCACAGCTTTGTTTCATCTGGAAAAGGGTTTGATCACAGATCCATTAATAAAGAATACACATCTACTAGGAGAAAAATAAAGTATAATACTCCAGTTGATGCCTGTGCAGTCCTTATTTTTGCTCTGAGGGTGAGATGAGCGGCAGTTGGGGAGGAAAAGATTTTATGAGGGTTGGGTGAAATGGAGAAAGAAATTTATATTCATGTAACCAAGGAAGAGACAAAGGCTGTTGTGTTGGAAAATGGGAAACTGATGGAGATCTATTTGGATCGTTCTTTTCAGAAGCGACTAGCCGGGAATATTTATAAAGGTAAGGTAGCCAATGTGCTCCCCGGGATGCAAGCGGCTTTTGTCAGTATCGGTCTAGAGAGAAACGCTTTTTTATATGTAGAAGATGTCAGATCCAATAATCATGAGAAAACACTACCTATTCAAAATTTGGTGCGTGAAGGTGAAGAATTGCTGGTACAGGTTGTCAAGGAACCTTTTGGTACCAAGGGAGCTCGGGTAACAACCCATCTGACCTTTCCAGGGCGGTATGTGGTTTTTATGCCTGATCTCAATACTGTTGGGGTTTCCCGGCGCATCAAATCGGAGCGGGAAAGAGAGCGTTTAAAAAAGATAGCTGAAGAGGTGCGTATTCCGGGGCGTGGCCTTATTGTGCGCACTGTGGCTGAGGGTGTTTCTGCAGAGGAATTGGAAAGGGATGTGCGTGAGCTTCATAATCTCTGGGTCCTGGTCAAGGAAAAGGCTGCCCGTAAATCTGCACCTTCATTAATCCACCAGGAGCTTGAATTGGTTTCCTGGGTGGTGAGGGACCTTTTTGGGGAAGATGTGGACCGGCTGCTGACCAATGACCAGGAAACCTATGAGAAAATAATCGAGCTGGTTCAGACCTTTGAACCCAGTTTGTGCAGCCGGATCTGTCTTACCTCATCTGAGTTTGCTGAGCAGTTTGATTTGGAACAGGAAATGACCAAAGCACTGCGCCCTAAGGTTTGGTTGAAGAGCGGTGGCTACCTGGTAATCGATGAGGCTGAGGCCTTGACCGTTATTGATGTCAATACAGGCAAATATACTGGGACAAAAAACTTTGCTGAAACGGTTTTCCGCACCAATATGGAGGCAATGCAGGAGATCGTGCGCCAGATTCGCCTGCGGAATTTAGGGGGCATCATTATTATTGATTTTATTGATATGGAACTGCCGGAACACCGCAGTGAGGTGATCAAGCAGCTGGAGGAAGAATTGAAAAAGGACAAGACCAGAACCTGTGTGCTTGGTCTTACCCAGTTGGGCCTGTTAGAGCTGACCAGGAAAAAGGTTCGTCCCAGTTTGAGCAGTTTGCTTGAACGCTCCTGCCCCTATTGTGAGGGAACAGGCAGGGTTCTTTCAGAAGAGACTGTCAGCATGAATGCCTGTCGGGCCATTAGATCTATAGCTGATCAAGAGGATTCTTTGGGGATTTTGGTGGAGGTACACCCAACAGTAGCGGCTTTTCTCATCGGGGGAGGGGGGAGCCATCTCCGGGAGTTGGAAGAGGAGATCGGCAAAAAGATCATTATTAAAGGAAGTGATGCTTCACATCTGGAGGATGTGCAGGTTAGATCACTTTACAGCAAGGAAGAGATCATTGCTCTATCCGCTCCGGTCAGACAGGGAGAAATTCTTGATGTAGAAGTGGAAGATGCCCATGCCACAAATGACAATGACGGGATAGCCCGCATCCACGGGTATATTATCGATATTGAAAATGGCAGGGATTATGTCGGGCAGAGGGTTCTGGTAAAGGTTGACAAAGTTCACCGCACCTATGCCAAAGCCCGCATTTTAGAGCGATAACTTGACACCGGTGGTATGAGGTGCTAAAATTCCGTTGTAACTGTTGCACAATAAAACGCTCGGGGAGGGTCAGTCAAGCGCAGAGAATGCCACCCATAAAGAAAGCCCGGCGGAAGGAGGAAGTTTTTGTGTTTGCAATTGTAGAAACAGGCGGCAAACAGTATAAAGTCAGCAAGGGAACTGTGCTGCGGGTAGAAAAACTGGATGCTGCTGTAGGGGATGAAGTGGTCTTTGACAGGGTCCTGGCAGTGGATATGGACGGTGATTTCAAGGTAGGGAAACCTTATCTTCCCGGAGTACAGGTAAAAGCAAAAGTGCTCGATCAGGGCAAGTCTAAAAAGATTCTTGTTTTTAAATACAAGCCTAAAAAGAACTATCGCCGCCGGAAGGGGCACAGACAGCTGTTTACTGAAGTTATTGTGGAGGAAATTTCTTTAGGAACACAGGAAGAAACAGCAGCTGCTGAATAAGTTATGATCAGGGCGACTTTTTTTGAAAATAAGAGCGGGGAACTGCAGGGATTCATTGTTGAGGGGCATGCAGGTTATAAGCCTGCAGGGGAAGACATTGTCTGTGCCGGTGTTTCAGCCCTTGTCCAGACAGCAGTGGCAGGTCTTAAACATTTTCTCACAGATGCCCCGCTGGTGGAAAACAGAATAAAAAGTAAAAACAGTGTTTTTGTAAAGTTAAAACTGCCTGATAATTTAAACGAAGAGGATAAAAGAACCGCACAGTTGCTCTTGAAAACTATGGAACTGGGAATGCAGGGGATCGCCGGCGGTTACGGAGAATATTTAGCGGTGAGGAGGTGTCAAGATGTTTGATAGATTTGATCTGCAGTTATTTGCTCATAAAAAGGGAGTTGGTAGCTCACGGAACGGGCGGGACAGTGAGTCCAAACGCCTTGGTGTAAAGAGGTATGGTGGACAATATGTCACTGCTGGAAATATCATCATTCGCCAGCGGGGGACCAAGGTTCACCCCGGTTGGAATGTTGGCCGCGGTAAAGATGATACCCTGTTTGCCCTGACTGATGGTTATGTAAGGTTTGAGGCTAAGGGGAAAAACAAAAAACAGGTGAGTGTTTACGCTGAAGCTTAATCAATTAACATAATGAAAAGATACTCCCCTGGTCCTGATGGCCAGGGGAATTTGTTTAAAAAGATCGTACTGTAGAAAAGCGGCTATAGAGTAGAAGGAGTATTCTGACTTCAGACCTCCGGCCTCTGGGGTCTGATCAAGGATATTCCGAATCAGAATTTCAGAATCCGAGTTTAATAAAAAGATCATACTGCAGATAAGTGAGTATAAGGAGCATTCTGACTTCAGACCTCCGGCCTCTGGGGTCTGATCAAGGATATTCTGAATCAGAATTTCAGAATCCGAGTTTAATAAAAGCTTATACTGTAGGTATGTGGCTTTACAGGATTAAGGAGCATTCTGACTTCCGACTTCTGGCCTCCGACTTCTACTATAGGTGGGTGTCATATGTTTTACGATTATGCTAAGATTTATGTCAAAGCAGGTGATGGCGGGAACGGTTGTGTGGCCTTCCGCCGTGAAAAATATGTTCCTATGGGCGGCCCCAGCGGTGGAAATGGTGGGAGCGGCGGTAATGTGGTCTTTGTTGCGGACCGCAACCTGCACACACTGATTGACTTTCACTACCGCAAGCATTATAAAGCAGAGCGGGGGGAACACGGCCGTGGCAAAAACCAGCACGGGAAAAATGGGGAGGACCTCATTATACGTGTTCCTGTGGGGACTATTGTCCGTGATATAAATGGAGAGTTTTCTGTTGACCTCAAAAAACACGGACAACGGTTTATCGCTGCCCGCGGTGGCCGCGGGGGGCGGGGCAACACACGTTTTACAACACCACAGCTGCAGGCCCCGCGCTTTGCTGAACGGGGTGACCCCGGAGAGGAACGCACATTGGAGTTGGAGCTGAAGCTGCTGGCTGATGTTGGGCTGATCGGCCTTCCCAATGCAGGTAAATCCAGTTTACTCAGCCGCATATCTGCAGCCCGGCCCAAGGTAGCCAATTATCCCTTTACTACACTGAGTCCCCAATTGGGTGTGGTTGATACCGGAGAGCGCAGTTTCCTAGTGGCGGACCTTCCGGGGCTTATTGCCGGAGCCCATTCAGGTGCTGGACTGGGACACCGCTTTCTGCGCCATGTGGAACGGACCAAGGTGTTGGTACTTGTTGTAGATACAGCAGGCACGGAAGGCAGGGACCCAATAGATGATGTTCGGGTTATCCTTGAGGAGGTTAGGTTATATAACCCACTGTTGGCAGACCGTCCTGTGGTGATCGCTGCCAACAAGATGGATCTTCCAGAGGCAAGTGATAATATCCAACACCTCAAAGAGGAATATCCGGAGTACAGGATATTCCCTATCTCGGCTGTTACAGGATCCGGGGTGCAGGAGCTGTTATATGCGGTTTCAGAGATGTTGGAGCAGGTAGAAGATGTGGATGAGGATGAGGGAGTAGAAGAGGAAGTCAGGGTGGTCACTGTTGATGATGAAGATGATAAAAACTTTTCTATAATTAAGAAGGACGGCATTTTCGCGATCCAGGGGAAAGGGATTGAGCGATTGGTTAATCGATTGGATTTGGAAATCCCTGATGCTCTCAGGTATTTTCAGCATATGCTGCGCTTAATCGGTGTGGAGGAGGCCCTGCTAGGCCAGGGGATTCAAGCAGGTGATACAGTCAGGATCGGTGATTTTGAGTTTGAATGGCATGAATAATAAGTAAATAAGTGTGAATATTCAGTGATCTATTTTCAGGGTAGAAGGTGAGGGTGCAGGAATTGCTGACAGGAAAGCAGAAAAGATACTTACGGTCCCTTGCTAATCGGATGGATCCTATTTTACAGGTGGGAAAGTCGGGGATCAGTGAAAACCTGGTGTGTCAGTTAGATGATGCTCTGACCGCAAGGGAACTGGTGAAAATACGTGTGTTGCCTCAGGCTCCTTTAAGTGCTGGTGAAACAGCGGCTCTGTTAAGTGAGCGCACTGGAGCAGAGCTTGTACAGGTGATCGGCCGCAATGCAGTCTTTTATCGTCAGGGAGAAGAACCAGAAATCACGCTGCCATAAAAATGGGAGAGTGGAGGCTTAAAGATGGCCGTTTTTCAACGCGCAAAGATAAAACAGGCACGCCGTATAGTGGTTAAAGTCGGAACAAAGATCCTCTGCGGGAACAAGGGGCAGTTTAACCTCCAGCGCATGGAAAGCCTGGTGGAGGACCTGGCGGCTCTCTGGGATGAAGGACTGGATGTAATTGTGGTCAGTTCCGGAGCGATTGGCGCTGGAGTGGGGAGATTGGGGTTGGCACGCAGACCCAGAACCATTCCCGAAAAGCAGGCAGCAGCAGCTGTTGGTCAGGGAATTCTGATGCAGCACTATGAATCCTTTTTCTCACCGCGAGGGATAACCGTAGCCCAGGTGCTGCTTACCAGGGAAGATATCAATCACAGGGAACGCTATTTGAATGCACGTCACACCCTGCAGGCCTTGATGAGGTTCAGGGTGGTCCCCATCGTTAATGAAAATGATACTGTAGCAGTGGAAGAGATCCGCTTTGGGGATAATGATACCCTGGCTGCTCTGGTAGCTTGCCTGGTGGATGCGGACCTTTTGGTTTTACTTACAGACCTTGATGGTTATTACACAGTAGACCCTCACCGGCATGAAGATGCGCAGCTGATCCGGGAAATAGCTGAAATCACACCGGAGATCGAGATCAGTGCCGGTGGGTGCGGGTCAGATTTGGCTACAGGTGGGATGGAGACTAAGATTCAGGCAGCAAAGATCGCTATGCAGGCAGGGATACCCCTTGTGATCGCCAGTGGCATGAAAAAGGGAACACTATCAGCAGTATTGCAGGGCGAATCAGTGGGTACCCTTTTTGTGCCCCAGGAAGATCGCATGCAGGCACGTAAGCTGTGGATTGCCTTTGGCTCCCCGGTTCAGGGAAGGGTGGTTGTGGATGAAGGGGCAGCAGCGGCTCTGTTAAAAAAGGGTAAGAGCCTGCTGCCCAGTGGTGTGGTCAGTGTTGAAGGCACTTTTAGTACAGGGAATGTGATCAGTATTGTTGATCCTTCCGGAAGGGAAATTGCCAGAGGTATCAGCAATTACCACAGTGCTGCAATGCAGTTGATTAAGGGGCATAACACCAGGGAGATCAAAGAGATTCTGGGCTATCATGATTATGATGAAATTGTTCACCGTGACAATCTCACACTTGTTATAAATGGCGGATAAGCTAGTAGAGAGGAGGCAAATATTATGTCGTTGGAAAGTCAGATGATAGAACTTGGGGAAAGGGCGAAAAAGGCGTCTTATATACTTGCAGGGACTTCCACTGAGGTCAAGAATCACGCCTTGTTGTCCATGGCCAGAGCACTGGAAGAAAGAATGGAATTGATCCTGGATGCCAATCAGCAGGATATGGATGCTGGGAGGGCTAAGGGGTTGAGTGGGGCTCTGCTGGATCGTTTGTTGCTGACAGCGGAACGGATCAAGGAAATGGCTGATGGGCTGCGGGATCTGGTGGGCCTTGCAGACCCGGTTGGTGAGGTTATCAAGATGTGGACACGCCCCAATGGGTTGCGTGTCGGCAGGTTAAGAGTACCCCTTGGTGTGATCGGTATTATCTATGAGGCCCGCCCTAATGTAACTGTAGATGCTGCCGGACTCTGTCTCAAAGCCGGTAATGCTGTTATTCTGCGGGGCGGTTCTGAGGCACTTCAGTCAAACCTTGTTTTAACCCAGGTGATCAGTGCAGCAGCGGTGAGTGCGGGAATTCCTGAGGGGGCGATTCAATTGGTGCCCATAACCGACAGGGAGGCTGCGAATATGATGATGACCATGAATGATTACATCGATGTTCTGATCCCCCGGGGTGGGGCCGGTTTGATCAATGCGGTGACAACAAATGCCACAGTACCGGTATTGAAAACTGGTGTGGGCAACTGCCATACTTATGTTGATGATGAGGCAGACCTGGAAATGGCCAATAGAATTGTGGTCAATGCTAAAACACAAAGACCCGGTGTTTGCAATGCTATGGAAACCCTTTTAGTAAATGAAAAATGTGCAAAGGCATTTTTGCCTGCAGCAATAGCCGCTCTTCGGGAAAAAGGAGTGGAGCTGCGGGGCTGTGAAAAAACTCGGGAAATTGTACCTGATTGCCTTCCCGCTTCAGAAGAGGATTGGGGTACAGAATACCTGGATCTTGTCCTTGCAGTGAAGGTGGTCCGGGATCTGGATGAAGCTATTGATCATATTCATACCTACGGCACAAAACACTCTGAGGCGATTATTACCGGCAATTATCAGAAAGCCATGTTATTTGTGCAAAAGGTTGATGCAGCTGCTGTATTTGTTAATGCCTCCACCCGTTTTACTGATGGACACCAATTTGGTTTTGGAGCAGAGATAGGGATCAGTACCCAAAAACTCCACGCCCGGGGACCTATGGGTTTGGAGGAATTGACCTCTACCAAGTTTGTTATCCTGGGCGATGGGCAGATCAGGTCTTAAATATTTTTAATATATTTGAAGGGGCAGGAACAAACTTATGAAGGAGCAGCGATTGGGGATACTGGGCGGCACTTTTGATCCTATTCATTATGGTCATCTGATGGTTGCTGAAGCTGCAAGGGAAAAATTCTTCCTGGATAAGGTTATCTTTATGCCGACCTCTATCCCACCTCATAAGCATGGTATATTAACAGACTTTTGGCATAGGTATCTGATGGTTATGCTTGCCATCCTTGGGAACCCTTTTTTTGAGGCCAGCCGTCTGGAGTATGAGCGGGGAGGGATTACCTATACAGTAGATACCATGCGTCAGCTGCGCCAGATCTATGGTGATGCTGCTGAACTTTTTTTTATAACCGGGGTTGATACAATACTGGATGTATTTGGGTGGAAAGAGCCGGAAGAGCTTTTATCACTCTGCAGGTTTATTGTGGCTGCCCGTCCCGGTTTAGACTTACACATTGTCGGTGAGATTTTTGGGAAATATTACAGTTCGGTTGTTATACCTCTGGAGATGCCTCAACTGGATATTTCATCCTCTGATATCAGAAAGCGTATCAGGGAGGGTAGGTCGATAAAATATCTGGTTCCTGAATCAGTTGAACAATATATCATTCAGCAGAAGCTCTATTTACTATAAACAAACAGCTCTTTTATCCATATGAAGAGGGATAGAATGCAGGAGTACGAAAAAGCAATTAGGGAAAGATTATCAAAAGATAGAATGGAGCATGTTTTAGCTGTGCGTGATTGTGCAGCAGAATTAGCTGCCATACACGGGCTTGAACAAAGAGATGCTGAATTGGCGGGCCTGCTTCATGACTATGCCCGGGATATTTCTGCTGATCAACTGCTGAGTATGGCGCGAGCCAGAGGATTGGTTACCTGTTCTGTTGAGGAAAAAGTTCCCCTGCTCTTGCATGGGCCTTTAGGGGCACAGCTGATTAAGGAAGAATTGGGTATTGATAACCCTCACCTGCTGGAGGCTGTTGCTCTGCATACTTTGGGGAGTCCTGCTATGGGAAGGTTGGCACAGGTGATCTATATTGCTGATCTGATAGCTCCTGGGAGAGATTTCCCCTCTGTTGAGCGCCTGCGGGAAATTGCCAGGAATGACCTTGATAGAGCTCTTTTGGAGTGTTTTGCCTCCACTATTGGTTACTGTTTGCAGAGGTATAAACTGATTCATCCGCGAACCATAGATGCTTGGAATTATTATGTTGTTAGCAAATGAAAGGAGGAAATTAAAGATTGGATTCAGGCCGGGAAAGGGCCATCAAAGCTGCACAAGCTGCAGCTGAGAAAAAGGCGCACAATGTCGTAGTGCTTGATCTAAGAGGTATTTTTCCTGTAGCAGATTATTTTGTGATCTGTAGCGGCCGCAGTACCACACATCTGGAAGCGATCGCCAGGGATATACAAGAAGAATTAGGTAAATCAGGTGAGGATTATTTCCGGAGACAGGGAACTCCACAGTCCGGATGGATATTGTTGGATTACGGCAGTGTTGTGGTCCATATCTTTAGTGAAGAAGCACGCAGGTTTTATGATATTGAACATTTATGGGGTGATGCCAGTATAATTATGCAAAATTCTTAGATAAAGTTATTTTTCTGCAGGAATTGTAAAATATTTCGTCGAATTTTATTTTACTGTGAGTATATATACTGCACAGATAAGGCGTGAGTTTTTTGCGAGACGCTATTCTCAAGCTGATGAATAACAAAGCAACCATTCTCTTTATTATGTTTGCAAGTGCAGTGATCGCAGTATTAGTCTACTTGACCGTAAAAATTTATCTGCAGGCTGTACAATTAGTTCTCCCAACCGCTGATATATTCCGTTATTTCATTTTGGCCGGGGGAGCTGTATTGGTACTGATAGCTTTTTTGTGGATGTTTTATCTTTTCATCAGCTATAAGGGAAGATACCTCAGTTTATGTAGGGTTAATTCCGAACTGAAAGATATTCTGATCAATGCAAAGGATGAAGCCAACCGGATATATTTTGCCGCATTAAATGCCCTTACAGCTGTGATGCAGGCGAGGGATGACACATCCCTGCAGCACCTGGAACGAGTCGCCAATTATGCTGTTGCTCTGGGTAAAAGGCTGGATATGTCTCAAGAGGATTTGGTTGATTTATACTGTGCTGCTTTGCTCCATGACCTGGGGAAGATAGGGATTCCCGAAGATATTTTGAAAAAACCGGGGGCTCTTACCCGAGAAGAATTTGCTAAAGTGCGTAAACACCCGGAAATAGGAACAAAAATCCTGGAAACACTGATTGCTTCAGAGAAAATATCATCGATTATACTGCACCACCATGAGTTTTATAATGGGACAGGCTATCCATCAGGATTAGCTAGGGAGGAGATCCCTCTGGGTGCCCGTATTATTGCTATTGCGGATGCCTATGATGCCATGATTTCTGATAGACCCTACAGCAGGGCAAAAACACATGATGAAGCTGTGACTGAGCTGATCAGATGTGCTGGTGTGCAGTTCGATCCACGCCTTATTGTACATTTCCTTGATATTGTTGAACAGGAAGATGATGGGGTTTATACCCTGACTAATGAAAGTTTCTTTCATGTCCCTCCTAGCTGTATCGTCAATTGAACCGCAATTGTGACATTTTATTTTCTCGCCTTACCTACTTTTCCATCACTTTCTGAGAGCTGATTTGAGGTTTTTATCCAATAAGGATGTAACTGAAAGAGCGAACAACATTGATGGTTTTTGCTCCTATCGGTCGAAAACTGTTAATTAATTATCATCATATATTATAAAATATAACAATAAATGGGAAGGATGTTTATATAGTACTGGAGAATTAATGCTTCAGCAAAATATCTAGTCATAATTGATTAATCATTGGTTAATTCGGATGATATTAGTTCGTTGACATAGAACAGAACTACTCTAAAGGAGGGTTGAAATGAAATACCGCATTGTGATCGTAGGTAATTCAGTGGAGTGGTGTGAGTGCCTTACAGCAGCCTTTAAGATAAGTAATTCTTTCCATGTGTTAGGGACATTTTCTACTCCTGAACTTATTGAGACCGGTGTTTCTCTCTACCCTGATGTTATCCTTTGGAAAGTCAATGGTGATCCAATACCAGTGATATCAGAGACTAAAGCCAAGAGTCCCTTAACTCGCCTGGTGATCGTATTACGGGATCCAGGGGAGTATAATATGATAGAATTAATCCATTTGGGTCTTCATGGCTGTCTGCCTTTGCGGTTGCTACCAAAACAGATAGTTCGTGCAGTTGAGTTGATACTGGATGCAGGAGTGCTATGTCTCCCACGGTTTGGACCTGAATACCACAACAAGATCAATTCTCAAGATAATTACTCCCTTTTAGGTTCCCTGACGAAAAGAGAACAAGAGGTATTCACACTGCTTAGAAAAGGACAAACCAACTCAGAGATTGCCTCTGCCCTCTATATTTCCGAGTCTACTGTCAAATCTCACCTGCGCAGCATTTTCCGCAAATTGGGGGTTAACAAGCGCAATGAGGCACAGATACTGGCCCTTCAGAGTGGTATTAATACTGCAGGAACAAAAGCTGTGACCGGGTAGATCATCTGATCGTGCAAAAACTGAATCTAAAAACAGATTTTATGCCGGGAGTTTCCATTTCCCCGGTTTTTTATTTGTATCTCTACCCCATATAGTTCATCCCAAATTAATCCTTTTGCTGCTGCGGTTTAATATTTTCACCTTGTTTTTACTCCATCTGGTCAATAGAAGGTGATGGGTGAGGCATGATAATCTTTGAGCATGAGGTATGGTTGTTTTTACTAATACGTACAAATCACACCAAAATTACGACAATACCTGTAGGGGGGTGATGGGCCAGCTGAGTTAAAAGTTTTCATTGGTGCTTTAATGGTTTATTTCAATTATTGTAAGGAGGTTGAGTGATGAAATCCAAAAAGGCACTGATATTTTGCCTGGTGGCAGTTTTGGCTCTTTCTTTGATGGGTTTTGGTTTTGCTAAGTGGACAGATGAATTGAAAGTTCATGGCACTGTAAAAACAGGCGACTTGGATGTTTCTATTCACGCGTTCGACACCAATGACGATGGCTATGGATTTTATTACGGTATCGATGGATACGTACAATGTGACGATGGTCGCGACCCTCAGTGGGGCAAGTGAAATAATGACGAAGGTAAGAAAGTTGCACATATTACATTTTGTCCATACTCTAAGGGTAATGACAAGGAGTTGTATTTAGCAATAGAAAATGCTTATCCATGGTACAATCCACAGTTTACCTTCTTCATACAGGGCAATGGTTCTGTGCCAGCTAAGATTCAGAATGTAACATTTGACATTAATGAAGATAACGATGGGTTAAGCAACTTTATTAAGGTGATTGATTGGAAAATTTACGTCGATAATCCTAAATCCCATGGCTTACCAAAAGAATACAGGACAATTAAACCCGGTGATAAGAGTTGGGATGGACTTTGCCAAGCGCTTAAGGGCATCCAGATTCATAAGGATGGAAAGGTTTGGGTTAAGGTGAATGCAGGAATTGAGCAAAATGGCTGCGGTGATTCCATTTGCCCTGAAAATGCTACATTAAAAGGTATAATCAAATTCGATTTTGTCCAGTGGAATAGGTACGAAGAACAAGTTTAGAAATCTATAAAATCTATGGAAAAGGTTGCGGGGTGCTCATCAAGCTCCCCGCAACCATCCTTATTGGTAATAGATAGGATTGGAGTGTAGGTAGGTTGGGGGAGTTTTCATGAGTGGAATGAACAAGAGAATCACTATCCCAGTTGACTGGTGGCTTGTTTTAGGGGCGGTTCTTTTGCTCCCGCTCTTGGTTAGGTATATTGTGCCCCGTTTTTTAACAGGAGCAGCTGCAGCTTATATAGCTAACCCTCTGGCCTGGATAGTCATAGCGCTCTATGTCATTCGCCTCCCTCGACAAAAGAGCTGTGGGAAACAGCGGCTGCAGCCGGCTCTGATTAAGATTGCCTGTGGCATTGCTCTCTTTCAGATATATTTGATGGTGCTGGCCGGTTTTTTTGATGGTTTCGGCAGGAGCCCATATTCTTTTACAATCGGCGGTATTCTGATCAATATCTTCTATGTGATGAGCATACTGATCGGGATGGAACTGAGCAGGGCGTGGTTGATTAACAGACTGCTGCGTAAACCTTATGTCGCGGTTCCTATTCTGTTGGCATTGTTTTATACATTACTTACCATCCCAATAAGTAAATTCCCATCCTGGGGAAGCACTCTGGAAGCCTGGACACAGTTTTTCGGCTCCACATTTCTTCCCATTTCGCTGAAACAGCTGCTGGCCTCTTTCCTGGCAATGTGGGGTGGGCCTGTGCCTGCTCTGGCTTACAGCGGTATATTGGAGGCATTTGAATGGTTTTCTCCCATCCTTCCCGACCTTAACTGGGCGATGAAGGCTCTTGTCGGCACAGTGGTCCCTTTAGTGGGGTTGGCGGTTATCCAAGAATTTTATGCTGATCAGCGTATCCCCCGCAGAAGACCCAAAAAGCAGGAAACGGGATATGTCAGCACAGCAGTCTTCGGGGCGGTGCTGGTGGGGATCATCTGGTTCTCTATAGGTGTTTTTCCAGTGCGTCCAATCGTTATTTACAGTGGTAGTATGCGTCCTGCTTTTGATGCCGGTGATATTGTTATTGTGGCTAAAAAAGAGCCGGCTCTTTTAAAAGAGGGGGATATTATTTCTTACCGAATTAAGGATTCACCTGTTCCTGTTGTCCACCGGATTAAAAAGATAAATAGAGACAAGACGATCATAACTAAAGGGGATAACAATGAACAGGATGATCAGCCGATTGTACCAGAGCAGGTTAATGGAGCGGTAGTGTTTGTCGCTCCTAAAGTGGGATGGATATCGATAGCTGTAAGGAATATGTTCATTTGAGAGGAAAGGGGTGCCAAATGCGCCAGTGCAAAATAGAGATACACAAAAATACTAGAATCATTATTTTGGCAGTCTTGTGTCTGTTGTTAGCCGGTTCTTTTTATAATTTATATAGGGTATACAGTGAACCGTCCACTGTATCTAAGGAGGTTCCGGTATACAGCTACCAGCATCAAGGGAAGCTCGATTATCAAGTTCAAATCAAGCCTAACAGTGTGTTCAATGAAAAAACCTTGGGACCAGGTGAATCATATTATTCAAATCTTGTTGAAGCATTTGATGCTCATTGTTCTTACAGCTATACTGCTGACCAACCAGCTAAATTGACTGCATCTTATATGGTTGTGGCGGTAGTCGAAGAACCTGAAGTGTGGGCTAAGGAATTTCCTCTTGTTCCTAAAACGGTAGTTGAAGGGGAAGGGAAAGAGATTTCTTTTTCTAGGCCTTTTTCCTTTAATCTAGAAAATTTTGAGGAGTTTGTGAACACTGTCAACCGGGAACTGGGAGTGTATGCTAACAATCCACAAGTTACTATTGAGGCAAGGATCAATGTGGCTGCTGAAACAGCTGATGGCCAGGTCAGAGATGAGCTGACACCATCTATGGTCATCCCTTTAGGTATGAGTGAGTTTAAGATAGACGGAACAATTGCGCCGCAGGAGGATGGGGCTCTGAAAGACTCTGTGCTAGTTCCCAATCCTGGGCTGAGAGGGAAGAAAGTCATTGCGGCTTTACTAGCGGGGGTTTTAATGCTGCTCTCTATTCTCTTTGTCCTGCGGACCGAATCAAAAAAGCCTGTGCCGGTAAGTGAGATCGACTGTGCGATAGATAAGCTGTGGAAACAGAATGGTGAGCGTATGGTAAGGTTAGGGAAGGATTTTATAATGCCTGATCAGCTAATCCCTATTTCCCTTCCTTCAATAGAAGATTTGATAAAAGTGGCTGATGAAGCGTGTAAACCTATTATTTACCAGGAGATCGGCCTTGATCATGATGTTCCTGCCTGCTATGTTATCGATGGCTTGACGGTTTACCAGCACATGCTCCAGGCTCCTCAGCTGCCCGATGAGGTAATTTCTTCTCCAAGGTGCAGTCAAGTAGAGTTTTCTGAAAGTTGACGACTGTTATTCCATTATTTAGTATTCCATACACTTCTAGACTTAGCTGCATTTTTTCACAAAAAAGGTACTCCTGGTTAGCAAGGAGTGTGTAACATGAAAAAAATGGCGTTTTTTATTTTAACCCTTATGCTGGCATTTTTTGTGATGGATCATGCCTTTGCCAGTTCAGAATCAATAATGGATACCCCTGTCCAGACCAGTAAGTTCGGTTGGGGTATCTTGGAGGAAACTGTGTCTCAAAGTGATCACGGTGCAGACCAAACCTGTGATCCAGGATTGAAAAATCCCCGCTTGATAGCTGAGGGCAAGGATGTTGGTTCAACCGGTGTGTCAGTAAAAGATGCCAATAATGATGGTGTTCATGACAGTTTAAAGATTGATGTTGGGAATGCTTACCCTTCATATTACAACAAGATAAATATCGATATAAAGAATTTTGGAGAGATCGCGGTAAAAAAGAAAAAAGCAGTGATTAACTGGCAAGGCAAAACAGCAGAAATATTAGAAGGATTGATCTGTTATCTGCATAGAAATGGAGAACTATCACAGGGGACCAGCACCCCTGATGATGCTGTACTGGAAATTCGCTGGACTGGAAGTGGCGGGGACATCCAATATCCCGGTGAAGTTATGGTAGGTGCACTTGAATTTCATGTACTGCAGGCAGCTGAGCAAAATCATTCCTATTGTTTTGATCTGATACTGACGGCGGAGGCCGCAGAGGTTGCAGATAGTATCGTCAGTGAAGAAGAGGGAGAAAACGGTAGTGGATCAGAAGATGTTGTAGCAGGGATAGTTGATCTGCCTAAAACCGGTGGCAATGCTGTCTGCTACTATTTTGCAGGTGCAGCAATGCTGCTTATCGGTGCTGTCATTACTGTCCTGAGAAAAAAGTAAAAAAAGTACATAATACCAAGCGGCAGGTAGGGTTTTAACTAGTCCTATCTGTTTTTTTTCGGCATCGGTTTAAGATCTGTGGATCACAGAGCAGTTTCTATCTGATGCTTAACAACATTAATGAAAATCCGGTGTTGACATACACCGGAATATTTCATATAATAAGGTTCGGCAAATGCGAGGAACGGGAGTAGTAAACCCACTCCGGCAGGTCTTCAGAGAGCCGGTTGTACGGGGTGCGAGCCGGCGGCCGAGCCGGGGGTTGAACTCGCCCGGGAGCAGTACCGGTGAAACCTATTAGCCGGTAACGCAATGCAAGCGTTATATGCAATTAAAGTGGGTAGATAATGGGGCTGTGGCGCAGCGGGAGCGCGCTTCCTTGGCATGGAAGAGGCCGCGGGTTCGATTCCCGCCAGCTCCACCAATATATTTACCAATCTGGGTGGTACCACGGGAACAACTCCCGTCCCTGAACTAACAGGGGCGGGAGTTTTTAGTAATTGGAAAACGGTTTCAGCTGCCGGGGTAAGATAAGCTATCGAAATAAAACAAACTGAATCTTAAAACATAGACGGATGGTGAGTGGTTTGGATACGAGATATAATTTTCGGGTTGTGGAGAAGAAGTGGCAGCAGCGCTGGGAAGAAAGCGGTGCTTTTCAGGTTGCTGAGGATCCTGAAAAACAGAAATATTACTGTCTGGTGATGTTTCCTTACCCCTCAGGAAAGCTGCATATGGGCCATGTCCGCAACTATGCTATAGGGGATGTTTTAGCACGTTTTTTTAAGATGCAGGGCTTAAATGTTTTACATCCTATGGGTTGGGATGCCTTTGGACTGCCGGCGGAAAACGCTGCTATTAAGAACCGCATACACCCCGCCAGGTGGACATGGGACAATATCAACAGTATGCGCAGTCAATTGAAGTCATTGGGTCTGAGCTATGATTGGTCCAGGGAAGTGGCTACCTGCCATCCTGATTACTACCGTTTTACCCAATGGCTTTTCCTTCAGCTTTATCATAATAAATTAGCCTATAAGAAGAAACAGGCGGTGAACTGGTGCCCTTCCTGCGCTACAGTACTTGCCAATGAGCAGGTTGTTGCCGGCTGCTGTGAGCGGTGTGACACTGAGGTAGAAAAAAAGGATCTGGAGCAGTGGTTCTTCCGGATCACTGCTTATGCGGACCGTCTGTTGGAAGATCTGGAAAAAATACCGGGATGGCCGGAAAAGGTTAAGCTGATGCAGACCAACTGGATCGGCAGAAGTGTTGGCGCAGAGGTCAGGTTCACAGCAGAGAATGGCAAAGAGATCAGGGTTTTTACCACAAGGCCTGATACTATTTTTGGTGTCACCTATATGGTTTTAGCCCCTGAGCATCCTCTGGTTGAGGAGTTGATTAAGGATAAAGCAGAGGCAGCTAAGGTACGGGAGTTTGTGGCAAGAGTAAAAAAACAGAGTGAAATGGAGCGGACCTCTGCTGAAGGAGAAAAGGAGGGCATTTTCACCGGAGCCTATGCTGTTAATCCTTTAAGTAAAGAAAAGATCCCCATCTGGGTAGCCAACTATGTCTTAATGGAATACGGTACAGGAGCGGTAATGGGTGTGCCTGCCCATGACCAGAGGGATCTGGAGTTTGCTCGCAAATATCAGCTACCGGTAAAAGTGGTTATCCAGCCCCTAGGCAAGGACCTGGATGCTGCCACCATCGATGAGGCTTATCCGGAACCCGGTATTATGGTCAATTCCGGGGAGTTTGACGGCATGGACAGTGAGGTGGCTCGCCTAAGAATCATTGAACATATGAAAGAGAAGGGGTTGGGAGAAGAGAAGGTCAATTACCGCCTCAGGGACTGGCTCATCTCCAGACAGCGCTACTGGGGAGCACCGATCCCTATTATCTACTGTGACCACTGCGGAATTGTGCCTGTACCTGAAAAGGACCTTCCGGTGCTGCTCCCGGAGGATGTGGCTTTTGAGCCCACTGGAGAATCACCACTGCGTAAAGCAGATCATTTCATAAATACAACCTGTCCCCAGTGCGGAGCACCGGCACGCCGGGAAACAGACACAATAGATACCTTTGTTTGCTCCTCATGGTATTTCTTGCGTTATTGCAGCCCCCGGGATGAACAGCCCTTTGACCCGGAAAAAGTTGCTTATTGGATGCCTGTTGACCAGTATATCGGTGGGGTGGAGCATGCCATATTGCACCTGATGTATTCCCGCTTTATTACCAAGGTGCTTTATGATCAAAATCTGGTTACCGTTGATGAGCCATTTACCAACCTGCTCACCCAGGGAATGGTATTAAAAGATGGTTTCAAAATGTCGAAATCCAAAGGGAATGTTGTCAGTCCTGAGGAGATCATTGAAAACTACGGTGCAGATACCGCTCGGCTCTTTATTCTCTTTGCTGCTCCTCCGGAGCGGGATCTGGACTGGAGCGACCAGGGAGTGGAGGGTGCTTATCGCTTTATCAACCGGGTATGGCGATTGGTGCAGCGTGTAGCACCTAAAGTCAAAGAAAAGGTGGAGTGGCAGGTTTCATCTCTGTCCTCTGCTGAAAAGGATCTACGGCGGGTTATCCACAGAACCATTCAGCGGGTAGAAGATGACATCAAGACCAGGTTTAACTTCAATACAGCGGTAAGTGCCATCATGGAACTGACCAATGCCTTTTATCACTATATTGAAGGGATGGATCAAGAACAATGGCACAAAGGGGTGCTCAGTGAGGGGCTCACCACCCTAGCTCTTCTTCTTGCTCCTTTTACCCCTCATTTTGCTGAAGAACTATGGGAGGTATTGGGGAATAAGGGCAGTGTGCATGAGCAGCCCTGGCCTCAGGTGGACAGGGAAGCATTAAAGGAAGAGGAGATCACAATTGTTGTTCAGATCAATGGACGTGTGCGGGATCACATACAGGTCCCGGTAGGGCTGGACAATAAAAAAATGGAGGAAGCGGTGCTTTCCCAACCCAAGGTTGCTAATCTGATTCAGGGTAAAGAGCTGGTCAAGGTGATCTGTGTTCCTAATAAACTGGTCAATTTAGTTGTTAAGTGAAAATGTCCAGATCAATAAAAACCCCCTGAAAACCTCTGTGGGTAGGCGTAACAAGTCTTGCAGTGCTCAATTATTCTTAAAGCAGGCAGAAGGAGCACTGCTTGCTTATTTTCTGGAAAATTCCATATGCTTGTAAAATTTAACTAGGACAGCAGGAAAACCAGTAAATAGTAGCGAAAGGTATATATGGTATTTTTTGTTTGTGCTCTGCTACCGGGTGATGTACTGTCATGGAAGATTAGGCAATCACAGCTGCAGGGGGAAGATAAATAAACCTGATTAAAAGATCTGCTGCAGAGGTGGGAAAAGGGGGACAGAAGAGCTTTGGAGGAGATGTCCAGACTGTTTGAGGAAAGCAGGTAATATGCTTATGTTAGAGATCGATCGCAAAGTACAGATCTTTATTTTTCTTATTGCTGCAGCTTTGATTTTTACAGGCGGCTATAAGTATGCCATGTGGCTGGCCTCAGGTTCGGAAGAAGAGGTTATTATTGAAAATAATGTTGAAGATATTGATTCTAGAGAGATAAAAGAATTAGGGGTACATATAGCCGGTGCGGTGAAAAAACCAGGTGTTTATTACCTTTCCCTGGGATCGCGGGTAGAGGATGCCCTTCGCTTGGCTGAACCTCTGGCAGAGGCGGACTTAAACACCCTCAATCTCGCTCGAAAATTAGCTGATGGTGAGAAGATATATGTTCCCAGGGAGGGGGAAACACCCGAACAAGCTATGAGCGGTGCTGTTCTTACAGAACAAGGGTCAGCAGGGCAGAAGATCAATATCAATACAGCAACAGCTGCTGAACTGGATACCCTTCCGGGTATTGGCCCTGCTATTGCTCAGCGGATAATCGATTATCGAACAGAATATGGCCCCTTTCGTACGATTGCCGATCTCCAAAAAGTATCAGGAATCGGTGAAAGAAGATATGAACAGCTCAAAGCTCTGGTCACGATATGATAATACAGCCCGAAGGTGACAACAGCAGGCAGCGAGCTGCCAATTATTTTTTGGGACAGGCAGGAATTTTACAAAAAATCAAGAATAAGTATCTATTGATGTCTGTGTGTTTTTAGGGAGAGTGGCGTTGTTCTGCAACAACGTACAACGGGGAATTAAGGAGGTGATATCGGGGGCCGCGGTTGGCAGATGATGGGAGCCTGTCAACTGGGTATTATTTTTGGGAGGTGATTGATGGTAGTGTAACAGATATCAAGAACACACTGCCAAATTTTATGTACTAAGGGGGGAAATTAAATGGATATCCAAGGGATGTTGGCAGTTGCTATACTGCTGCCTGTTGTAGCTGCAGTCCTGGTTTTTCTTATCCGTCAGTATCAATTACGCGGACTGATTGTAATAGTTACAGCAGTAGCTCTGATTGTCAACTCCATTTACTTCCTGAAGCTGGGCGAACCAGTCAATTTTACGCCGGATAATCCCATTTGGGGCACGATAATCACAGTTCTTGACTATGCAATATTGTTATTTTATATTTACGCAGGTTTGTCATTGAAAAATTGGCTTGTTCTTATCTTTGCCCTGACTCAGATTATCCCGCTGGCATGGTGGGAGTTTGGCCTTGGTGCCAGTCATGCTCTCGAAGAGATTAAGCCTGCTTTTCTGATCGACAATCTTGCTGTTTTAATGGTTCTTGTTATTTCGATTATCGGTTCACTGATCTGTGTCTATGCTATTCGCTATATGTATGATCATGAGGAACACAAGCCTCTGGAAAAATCCAGGCAGTCCCGGTTCCTTTTCTGGTTGGTGCTGTTCCTCGGAGCAATGAACGGCCTTGTTTTGGCCGACAATTTAATGTGGCTTTACTTCTTCTGGGAAGTCACCACATTGTGCTGCTTCCAGTTGATTGCACATGATCTCACCAAAGAGGCGATCAACAACGGTGCCCGGGCTTTGTGGATGAACTCCATCGGCGGTACCGCAATGGTGGCAGCAATGATTTATCTCTACAATACCAATGGTGGTAATATTGAATATCTGTCCTTGAGCAACATTATTGCCAGCGGTGGTACAGAGGTATTTTTACTGCTGCCTGTGGCTTTAATGTGCTTTACCGGTATGATCAAAGCCGCTCAAATGCCATTCCAGAACTGGCTGCTGGGAGCGATGGTGGCACCGACACCTGTTTCAGCTCTGCTCCACTCCAGTACCATGGTGAAGGCAGGGGTTTATCTTGTGATCAGGCTTGCTCCTGCATTTAACCCTGTTCTGGGAATGATTGTGGCTGTCTGTGGAGCATTTACCTTCTTTGCTGCATCAGTCCTGGCTATCAGCCAGACCACAGGGAAACGGGTGCTGGCTTACTCTACCATCGCCAACCTGGGTTTGATCATTGCATGTGCCGGCCTTAGAACAGAGCTTGCCATAGCTGCAGCTATGCTGTTAATTATCTTCCATGCTATCTCCAAGGGTCTCCTCTTTATGTGTGCTGGTACCATCGAGCACCAGATTTGGAGCCGGGAGATCGAGGATATGGAGGGTCTCGCAGAGAAAGCACCCCTTACCACATTTATTACAATCACAGGAATGCTTTCTATGTTCCTGCCGCCCTTTGGTATGCTCCTCGGTAAGTGGATGGCATTGGAGGCTGTTTATGCAGTTCCGCTGGCAGCGATTCTCTTTGTCCTGGCCAGTGCAGCTACTATGGTCTTCTGGGCAAAATGGCTTGGCCGCCTCTTACAGGTGACACCTAAACTGGGTAAAAAGATAGAGTCTCTGTCTCTCAGCTATAGTGTGCCTTTGTGGTCACTGTTTGTGGGGATTTTTGTGGTCGGTATTGGCATTGCCCCACTATATGACAGTTTCATCAGAGGTGCAGTGAATAATGTTATAGCTGTTCAGCATGCTTTTACAGAAGGATGGCAGATCATTTTACCGGATGCGGCCACTGCTCTTTCTCTGGAAAGGGGAGTTGAACTGCTCGGTTCCTATCCGGTATTGCCGTTGTTCATTGTTTTTGCAATAGCAATTGTTCTGCCTCTGCTCTTTGTCAAATTGAAACCGCAGGAACTCAAGCCTGTTTACCTGTGCGGAGAGCAAGCAGGAGATGTTGATACTGACGAATGGTATGCTGAAGCTGATAATGTATCCAAACTGGAAATTGGTGGTTATTACTTTAAGGGTGCCGCCAGTGAAGAGGCATTGAATACCTGGGTTTATGTTGTTGCCATCGCCCTGTTAACCTTAATGTTCGGTATCGTAGTGGGGGTGATCTTATGAACCAGGTGTGGATAGCGATTATTGCGGTTGTTGTGGCACCATTTATCGGAGGCTTGCTGGCCGGTATCGATAGAAAGTTAACTGCCAGACTGCAAGGGCGTTATGGCCCTCCGCTTTTACAGCCATTTTATGATTTCTTTAAATTACTAGGCAAGTCCAAGATTGCTACCAGTAGAACCCAGTTTATATGGCTGATCGCTTACCTGGTCTTTATGATAACTTGCCTGGTGTTTCTTGTGCTGCAGCAGGACTTGCTTCTTCTGGTATTCCTGCTTGGTTTTGCAGGGATCAGTTTTGTCCTGGCCGGTTTCAGCACAAAGTCGCCATACAGCCACTTTGGTGCAAACCGTGAGCTGATGCAGATACTCTCTTATGAACCAATACTTCTTCTGTTTGCACTTGCGGTTTATGCCCAGAATGGCAGTTTCATGATCAGCAGTATTCTGGAAAACAGCACACCGCTGTTAGCGTCACTTTGGCCGGTCTTTATCGCTGTGGTGATAGCCTTGACCATCAAGATGCGGAAATCACCCTTTGATATTGCAACTTCGCACCATGGCCATCAGGAGTTAGTTAAGGGTATTATGACTGAGATTTCCGGTCCCTATTATGCCTTAGTTACTTTGACTGAATGGTATGAACTGGTACTGGTGCTTGGTCTTATCGCTCTGTTCTGGAGCAATCCGCTGTGGGTAGGTATCTTGATTGCCCTGGCAGCATTTATTTTGGAACTGTTCATCGACAACATTAACGCTCGTTTGACCGGCGGTTTGATGGTTAGAATCTGCTGGGCCGCAGCGTTAGTGCTCTGCGTTCTGAATATTCTGTATATCTATTTCATGAGGGGGGTGGCATAAATGGGAATCATTCAAACATCTCAAGTTAAATCACCATGGATTTTGCACTTTTGCAACAGTTCCTGCAACGGTTGTGATATTGAGGTATTGGCCTGCTTAACACCCCTTTATGATGTTGAGCGTTTTGGGTTGGTCAATATGGGCAATCCGAAACACGCTGATGTTATGGTAGTTACAGGACCGGTTAATTACCGTACCGCGAGAGTGCTGAAAAACCTGTATAATCAAATTCCCGATCCGAAAATGGTGATTGCTGTTGGTGCCTGTGCCAGCACAGGCGGGGTCTTCCACAATTGTTACAACATCATGGGCGGTGTTGATAAGGTAATACCTGTGGATGTGTATGTACCCGGTTGTGCAGCCCGCCCGGAGGCGATCATCGACGGTGTTGTGCTGGCCCTACAAAAACTTTCTAAAGCTGTGGGGGTGGCAAAATGATTGAGAACCTGAAAGAAATCAGCAAAGATACGCTGCTGCAAGAGGTTCAGAAGTTCGCTGATGCTAAGGCACGTTTTGTGACAACTGTCTGCAGCGACCTGGGTGATAAATTGGAGGTTACATATTACTTTAACTACAGCCCTGGGGTAGATATGGTAGCTTTGCGCATGTTTGTCGGCAAGGATGAAGAGGTGCCCAGTATCAGTGGGATTTACCTCACAGCTGTGCTCAGTGAAAATGAAATGTTTGAGCAGTATGGTCTCAAGGTGAAGGATATGGCTATAGATTTCGGCGGATTGATGCTCCTGGGTAAAGACAGCCCGGTTAAACCTATGGTTAAAGACAATGCCGCCGGTGGGAAGGGGGGCGAGTAAATGGCACCGCGTACAGTTGCACCATTTGGTCCACAGCACCCGGTACTTCCGGAACCGATTCAGCTGAAGATCACTTATGAAGATGAAAAAGTGGTCAATGTTGTGCCGGCTCTCGGTTACGGTCACCGTGGTATAGAAAAAGCATGCGAGATTAATGAATATCCCAAGAATATCCACCTATGTGAGCGCATCTGCGGGATCTGCAGCTGCATGCATGGGATTAGCTATTGTGAGGTTGTAGAAAGGCTATGGCCTATGGAAGTTCCGCCGCGTGCCAAGTACTTGCGCACCATTTGGTCAGAGATGAGCCGGACCCATAGCCACCTGCTCTGGCTTGGATTGCTGGCAGATGCATTGGGATTTGAAAGTATGTTCATGCAGTTCTGGCGGATCAGAGAAAAAGTTCTTGACCTGCTGGAAATGACGTGCGGTAGCAGGGTTACCCAATCAGTATCTGTTGTCGGTGGTGTGCGCCGTGATATCGATGATGAACAGAAGAAGATCTGCATCAGAACACTGCAGGAGGTACGCAAAGAAGTTGAGGCTTTGGTCAATGTTCTGGCAACTGATCCCACAGTTAAGGCGCGTACCGTGGGTGTGGGCGTTCTCACCAAAGAACAGGCTATTCTGCTGGGCAACAATGGCCCCCACCTGAGGGCCTCCGGTGTTAAGGAGGACTGCAGGATGTTAGGGATGCAGGCCTATGGTGAGTTGGGATTTGAGCCGATTGTAGAGACTGATGGCGATTGCTACGCCAGGGCCTTGGTCCGGGCGAGAGAAGCACTGCAGGCTATTGACCTGCAGTTGGAAGCTTTCAGTAAGATGCCGGAAGGGGAAATTTTTGTACGACCTAAAGGCAGCCCACCAGCCAATGAAGCCGTTTACAGGTGTGAACAGGCTCGTGGCGAGGTGTTCTACTATGCCAAAGGGAACGGCACCCGCAACCTGGAGCGCCTGCGTGTGCGGACACCGACCTTTGCCAATATTCCGTCTCTACTTGTGATGCTGCCAGGTAGTGAACTCGCTGATGTACCAATAATTGTATTGTCAATAGACCCCTGCATCAGTTGTACTGAAAGGTAGCCCGGAAATTTAAAGGAGGTGGAGCACTATGCCAGTAATGCTGCCGACTGTTATACGCAACCTGTTCGGGGGTCCTGCCACCAGGATGTATCCAGTACAGGTGCGGGATCCTTTTGAAGGGGCGCGTGGGCATATTGAGTTTAATGATGATAAGTGTATTCTCTGTGGCAACTGTGCCAGGCGCTGCCCGGCTGCAGCAATAGAGATCAATAAAGAGAAAAACGAGTTAGTCTTTTATCCGGCACGCTGCATAATCTGCTTTGTTTGTGTTGAAGCGTGCAATAAAGATGCCGTAATTGCTTCAAACAAATGGCGGACACCTTATTATACAAAACCAGTAGAGGTGCATGTTGCCAAGGGGAAGAAAGAAAAGGCTAAAAAAGAATAAAATAATATAAATTATCATTTTGAACAACAGGTCCCTGCCGTAAGGTTGGGACCTTTTTTTGGATTAATGTTTCGGCTGTATGCTGCAGATTTATCTTTGATGCAAAAACTATAGATCTTGTTCGGGCTTATCTGAGAAGTTATAATTGATCTGAGGTGAGAATGATGTTGAATATAGGTGCTGGAGAACTAATATTGATACTAGTTGTTGTGCTTATAGTTTTCGGCCCTGGTAAACTTCCTGAAGTAGCTAAATCAATGGGCAAAGCAATGAGAGAGTTTCGCAAAGCATCATCCAGTTTACAGCGTGTCTGGGATGATGTTACCAGGGAGGAGACCCCTGCTACCAATAAAACCGCTTATTCCAGCAGAACAGAAACTTCTTCTGGCAGCTCAGAAGAAAAAGACAGAGATGACAGTGTGTCAGAGGAATCAACTGCAAAACAGGCTGAACAAGCAGAACAGAATGGAGAAGAAACACAGGATCAGCCTGTGTAGCAGAGTACTGAATAGATTTATGTGGACATAATCAGAAAAGGGTGATGATACAACAAAACAGAAGGGAGGGAGCAGTCATAAAGCCAAGAAAGACTTTGGTAGTTGTGGCATTGTTTGCTTTTCTGATGGGAATAGCCTTTGTAGGAGGTGCGATTTTTGCATCTAGCAATTATTGGCTTGATCAGATACTGGGTGCACAGAAACCTACCCCTAAAATTGATACCAGCATCCCTCCTGGTGTAGAGCCAGGCACTATTGCCAGTATTGTTGAACAAGCTGGACCAGCAGTGGTTAAAATAGAAACATTTGTATCAACGAACCAGCAGTCTAACCCTTTTTTTAATGATCCATTTTTCCGAGATTTTTTTGGGCAGTTTTCCCCCACACCCCAACAAAAAGTACAGCAGGGTATTGGTTCAGGTTTTATCATTTCCAAGGATGGCTATATCCTTACCAATGAGCATGTAGTGGACGGGGCTGAGGAAATCCAGGTTAATCTTGTTGGCAGAGAAAAACCGCTGCCAGCTAAGGTGATAGGAGACGACCACGACCTTGACCTGGCTGTTTTGAAGATCGATGCAGGGGATAATCTCCCTGTACTAAAGTTGGGAAACTCCAATGATATTGCCGTAGGGAGTTGGGTTATTGCCATTGGCAACCCTTACGGACTTGACCATACAGTAACCGTTGGGGTGATCAGTGCAAAGGGACGGCCGGTATCTGTTCAGGACAGGAATTACCGGAACCTGCTGCAGACCGATGCATCCATCAACCCTGGTAACAGCGGGGGACCGCTGCTCAATTTGCGGGGTGATGTGATCGGAATCAATACAGCTGTGGCAGAAGCCCAGGGTATCGGATTTGCAATTCCCAGTGATACTGTACGCAGTGTTTTAAATGATCTGATCAATGAGGGGAAAGTAAGACGGGGCTGGCTTGGTGTGGAAATACAGGATGTCACACCAACTATCGCTGATCAGCTTGGTTTGTCGGACATTGAGGGTGTATTGATCCGCAATGTTTTATCAGGAGGACCAGCTGACCGTGCCGGGCTGCAGCAGGGTGATGTGATTTTGGCCATTGATGAAAAAGAGGTTAAGGACAGCGATGAACTGCTTGAACAATTAAGGCTGATAGGGCCTGATAAGAGGGTACAGATAACTGTATGGCGTGATAAGAATTCAACTAAGGTAACAGTTACCCTCGGAGAGCGTCAATAAGCTGATGTCAGTGTGACGCGGTTTACATAAAACTGATGGGAACATGATAATATCGGGAAGGGAATAACAGGGAAAGGGAGAATATATATGTAAAATATTTGCAGGAGGGCTGAAAGATGCCCCCTCTTGTTTTACTTACCGCTATTTTTGCATTGGGAATTCTTACGGCATATATCAGCCGGGCAGGAAGCGGTTGGGTGCTGGCAGCATTTATCACAGCCATCATACTGTTGGCCACAGCCGCCTTTTTCTTTTTTCAAGGGAAAAGGGGTTCCTTTATCTGGTTATTATCATGTTTTTTCTGTCTCGGCTTTACCTGGATGGGTATAGATAAGGTGCCTTTCCCCTGTTCTCTGGAGCCTTTGCTGGGGCACTATGTACAAGTAGAGGGAGTTGTTGAGGATCTCCCAACTCTTTACTCAAACCGTATGGTTCTGGTGCTGGACACCCCTGTGGTTGCACTGGATGAGGATATATGGCAGGGGCAGGGGAAGCTTCAAGTGGTTTATTATCTGCAAAAAGGTGGGACAAAAGCAAAGATCAATGAAGCTGACGCACAACTCCGTGCTTCTCTGCTTCCTGGAACCCGGGTCAGTGTGGATGGATTAATTGATCTCCCCCCTACGGCATTATCCCCAGGAGAGTTCGATTATCGTGCCTATCTGGAGCGGCATAATATTTTTGCTCAGGTGACCGCCAAAAAACTGACTCCATTGGAAGCAGGAGAAAAGGGTCTGTCCACCGTCTTTGCATCACTGCGTCTGCGGATCGAGAATGCCATCCATCATAGCCTTCCTGCTGAGGGAGCCATGTTTCTGGAAGGCATTTTGTTGGGCTCCAAAGGGGGAATCACACCGGAGGATCGCTCAATATACCAGAGGACAGGCGTGATGCATCTCTTTTCTGTTTCCGGGCTGCACCTGGGATTTGTATTCATTGCACTTTTGGCGGCAGCTAATTTACTTAAACTTAAGCGTTTTCCTACCTTTATCCTGGTAACTGCAGGATTATGGGGGTATGCTGGGTTGATCGATTTTAATCCCCCGGTGACCAGGTCTGCGGTGATGGCCACTGCTGGGTTAGCTGCCTACCTGTGGCAGCAAAGGCCCAATGCTCTCAATTCCCTCGCTCTGGCGGCTTTTGCCCTCCTGCTGATCGACCCGTCTGTGCTCTTTGAGCCCGGTTTTCAGCTTTCCTTTGCGGCTACATGGGGAATTATTTATTTGGCTGTTCCTTTGGGAAGATACGTATCTCTACCTCTTGGATTACGAGAAGCGGTAACAGTACCGCTTGCTGCACAACTGGCCATTTTGCCACTGGCTGCTTTGTATTTTCAGCAGGCTGCAGCAATGGGAGTGATAGCCAATATTTTGGTAGTGCCCCTGGCAGGTCTGGTGGTTTACCTGGGTTTGGCGGGGATGGTCTTGGCTCTGGCTGCACCTGGCATCTTAAACCCCTTTTTTCTTACAGCAGGGGCCTTCTTTTATCCCATTAGATGGCTTCTTGATTTGCTGTCAGATCTTCCGGGAGCAGCGTTTCTGGTGCCGCCGCCTCCTTTGTGGTTATGTTTTTTGTACTATATTTCACTGCTTGTGCTGGGTTGGGTATTTCGAGAGGGCTTTACGATAAATTTCCCCCATTTTCGCTATCAGTCAGCTGCTGCCCGCAGACTGTTCCCTGCTCTGCTGTTGGTTATCAGCTGTACTGCTATGGTTTTTACAGGCACAGTGAAAAAGGACCCGGGAAAACTGGAGGTGACCTTTATCAATGTGGGGCAGGGGGATGCCATTTTGGTTCAAACCCCAAAAGGGCGGACAATGCTCATTGATGCCGGAGGCAGTCTGTCATACAGCAGTTTTGTTTTTGATCCCGGGAGCCGGGTTGTGGTTCCAGCACTAGCCAAAAGAGGGATCAGGAAATTGGATCTGCTAGTCAACTCACACCCCCATGAGGATCACCTGGGGGGTATCCCTGCTGTGCTCGATTATGTAAAGGTGGAGAGGTATGCCGCTCCACCTGTGGATCACCCAACACCGTTGGTTTTAAAGGTACAGCAGCAGCTCAAGAATAAAAAAATCAGGGCTTCTACCCTGACTGCTGGTGCCATCAAACTTGACCCTTCTGTTGAAATTTCGGTTTTATGGCCGGAACGCCCTCTATTATCAGGAACCTCCAGTGATGCCAACAACAATTCTCTGGTGCTTTATTTGCGCTATGGGAAAATAACATTTCTGTTCACCGGTGACCTGGAGCAAGAGGCTTTATCCCTCCTGGCTTCATTAAACCAGGAGGGTAAATATCCCGGGGGGATTCAGGCCACTGTCCTCAAAGTGCCCCATCACGGCAGCGCCGGTGGTATCTGCCAGGAATTTGCTGCAGCTGTCAAACCCCAATTTGCTGTGATCAGCACTGGGAAAAACCCCTTCGGCCACCCGGACAAAAGGACAATCCTCTTCTGGCAGGAACAGGGTGCTCAGGTCTTGCGCACAGATAAAGCAGGAGATATCACCTTTACCACAGATGGTGTGACACTCAGTCTCCAAAACTGATACCGATGGACCTAGCGGCCTGAACCAACTGATGATCTTTGGGCACAAGGGATATCTTTTTCGTTGCTTCATGGAGGGGGACCGCGGTAATTTTATTCCCTTTTAAGGCCACCATCAGACCGCTCTGACCGGAGATAGCCAACTCTGCGGCAGCCACACCGAACCGGGTGGCCAGAATGCGGTCCAGGGGTGAAGGGGAACCACCCCGCTGAATGTGGCCCAATACGGTCACACGGGTTTCAATCCCTGTAGCCTGTTCTACAAGGTTACCCACCACCTGTCCTACACCCCCCAGCCGCAGCGGGTCACCGCTTCCTTTGATCCTCTCCCTGACCACCCTCTCCCCATCGGGACCAGGGGTGCCTTCAGCCACAACGATAACACTGAACATCTTTCCCTCCTGTCTCCTCTGCTGAATTTTTTTGATAATGCCCTCCAGGGACCAGGGTATTTCCGGTATCAGAATAACATCAGCACCACCGGCAATCCCGGACCAAAGGGCGATCCAACCGGCATAGCGCCCCATAACTTCCAGGACCATCACCCTATGGTGTGATTCTGCGGTTGTATGGAGTTTGTCCAGTGCGCTGGTTGCTGTGGCCACCGCTGTATCAAAACCGAAGGTTTGATCTGTGGCAGCCAGGTCGTTGTCAATGGTTTTGGGAACACCGATGATTTTCGCGCCTTTATCCACTAATTCCTTGGCAATGGAAAGAGTGCCATCCCCTCCGATGGAGATCAGGGTATCAAGTTTTAGTTTATGGAAATTTTCCAGCAGTTTATCTGATACATCACGATATTGGGTTTCCCCGCTCTTTGTTTTTACAGGAAAGTTAAAGGGGTTATCCCTGTTGTTTGTGCCCAGGATCGTGCCCCCCCTGTGTAGCAGTCCGGAAATCGCCCTTTTATCAATGGGAATAAAGTCTTTATAGATAATTCCCCTGTATCCATCCCGAAACCCAAGCATATCAACACCATTGGCAAACAGAGTTTTGGCAGCTGCCCTGATCACAGCGTTTAATCCAGGGCAGTCGCCTCCTCCGGTTAATATTCCGACACGCATGGTTTTTCCTCCTTTGCAGAACGCAGCTGATTATTCCCCTCTATTAGTATTTTACCGGTCAAGCATTATTCCCTGCACGATGCTGCAAATAATACAAGATATTAACATATTGTATATAGGAGCCTTGCTCAGCCGATTTGTGAAAGAGGTAATTGTTTGCTTACCCCTTGATGGTAAGATCGGGTGTTTATCTTTATTGCATAGGAGGGTAAAAATAATGGATAATCAAGATATTATTGATTTACTAAAGCAGTTGGGACTCAGCGGGGACATAAAAAGAAAACTGGGGGAAGGGGGTATTGCCGGCGGTAATAGCTGGCATGCGGGAGAGGTCTTGGACAGCATCGGTTCAGACAGCAACCTAAAACAGGATGAAATGGCCGGATTGGTCAGGGAGCTGACATCAGGCATCACCGGAGAAAAGCGCCAGGAGCTTAAAGAATATATATCACAGGCAGCGCAGCAGTTGGGTGATGAAGAGCTTTCCGTTGACCTGTTGAAAATGATGGAGCTTTTTCTCAACCAGGATTAAGAGCAAGTGGGATGAAAGGGTTATTTAATTTCATGTATAATTTAACTATGGACGCAAAACATTTCGAAACCTATAGTTTCAGCTTTCATTAATGAAACCCATTAAAAAGCCTTACAGCTTGATAAATATTGTTAGAAAAGGAGTATGACTGGTTTAGCTGGCTGTTTTCAACGAAGCAGAACCCAAATCAGTTATGGGAATATGTGGATTGAGGAGGTGGAAAATATTCCTGTCCTGACTTATACCCAGGCTAGACAAGCCTTAGCCCGGGGGAAATATCCCGTTTTTTTGATTTTGCATGGTGAAGCCCATTATCTGTCCAGGAAGCTGATCAGGGAATTAAGAAATCTTCTGGAAAAAAGTGATGAGATAGAGTACCTGGAATGGGATGAAGAAACCGGTGATGCTGATATTTTTACCTCATTGACCACTATACCCCTCTGGCTATCCAGGCGTCTGGTGGTGATCAATAATACTCAAACTGCTCAACTGAAAAATTATCTGAAAATCAATAATCCGCGCCTTGTATGTGTGCTGCTTTTTGATAATAAACTGAAAAAAAGGGATATCCCTCAAGCTGAAAATTGTTGGGTTGTTGAGTGTTCACCTCCTAAAGGCAGGGACCTGATTAAATGGCTGTCTGAAGAGGCAGCAGCCAAAGGTAAGGAACTTCCTGCTTCCAGTGTTGAGTATCTGCGTTTTTCCTGTGGGGATGACCCTGCAGTTCTTGCAGGTGAGATTGAAAAGGCTGCCGTCTATCTGGGCAGCGAAAAGAGAATAACTGTAGATATACTTAAAAAGGTCGGCAGCAGAACTGCAGGGCGCACCCTTTTTGAATTTGTGGATGCTGTGGCTGAACACAAAGGAAAGGCTGCCCTGGAGATTGCCGGTGAACTCCTGGCACAGGGTAATCACCCTGTACTGCTGGTTTCTATGCTTTCCCGTCATTATCTGCAAATGCTGGAGGCAGCTTACCTGCTACAAGAAGGGGTTCCTGCACAGGACCTTTCCTCTCAGATGGGTGTTCACCCATATGTTGGCAAAAAACTGACAAAACAGATGCGCAACTCCAGCATTAAGGAGATAGAAAAGGTTCTTTTTTCTTTATTGGAACTTGATCTATCCATCAAACAGGGAAAGGGTTCTCCAGAGTTGTTGCTGGCGGCCTTTTTAGGGGAGGTCTGTTAGGCATATAAAAAACCCCTCTCTTGAAGGGGTTCTTATCTTTTTCTGTTTACAGCTGAGCCTGATTGAGCTTTCTTGCCAACTGGGATTTTTTGCGATTCCGGGCGTTGGGGTGAATGATTCCTTTAGCGGCAACCTTGTCAATGAGATGAACCGCTTTTTTGAAGGTGGCCTCCACATCATCTTTATTTCCATCTGCCAGTGCTGCCTCAAATTTTTTGATGGCGGTCTTCATGGCAGACTTTTGAGAAGCGTTGCGCAGGGCACGAACCTTGGCGATCCTTGCCCTTTTTTCCGCGGACCGGATATTTGCCATTTCTCTTCACCCCCTTGTACCATAAAATGAAACCTGCATCATCTGGGGTTTAACCGACTGATGCCAGATAAAAACTCCATAAAATCTCAGCCTCTTGTAAGTCCGGCAGCTGATTACTGCTTGATCAAATAAGGCCAAATATGATGGTATCACGATTAATGGAGATTTGCAAGCATCGATTTTAGTGAAATCCTGCCCAGTTCCCCAAAGATTATTCTTGCTGGAATTGGTTATCCAGTGATATTTTACCACATGCTGGAATATTATTTGGCAGACGGCTTTTTCAGGGGGGAACTGAATTTGCGTAACCATTTTAAAGAAAAACCTAGGTTGGGACAAGGTTTCACAGTTTTGCTTTTATCATTTTTTTGCCTGATGGGATTTGGTATCGGTGATCTTTCATATACAATGCTCCTGCAGTTTGAATTGGGCGGCAGGCAGAGTGAGGAAGTATCTCTATCAAGGGAGTTGTGCTGTTTTTTATGCGGTATTGACCCATTTGATCTTCCTGGGGTTTTGCAAAAGGGTCTGCCCTACAGTATCACCGGTGGTAGGAATGCTCCGGTGAGCAGAGGTTATCATCTTGAAGAGCCTCCTGCAGAAAGCACTCTGCATTTGAAAGAGCCTTCTTTAGAAGAAGAACTGGCTAAAAAGCCTGTTGAAGTGGCTATCTATCACACCCATAATGCAGAGACATATATTCCATTGGACAAAAAAAGCAAGGTACAGGGGAAAAACGGAGGAATCACCCTAGTGGGGGAAGAGATCATAAAAACTCTGGCAGAAAAGGGGGTGCGGGGGGTGCAAGATCTAACGATCCATGACCACCCGAATTTTCCCAGATCTTATATTGAGTCGAAAAAAACAGCTAGCCGTCTCCTTAATGAGCATGCTGAGTTAAAGGTTTTGATTGATCTGCATAGAGACGCGGGAATCCCAAAAAAGCAGATAACCACTGTTAATGGACAGGAATCAGCGCTGATCCTGTTTGTTATCGGGAATGGGCAGGGAATTCCCAACCCCCATTGGAGGGAAAATCTTGCCTTTGCCCGTAAGGTGGCCAACCGGCTCGAAGAGAAGTATCCTGGTGTAGTTAAAGCTGTGCGCATAAAAAATGGCTGCTACAACCAAAACCTCTCCCCAAAGGCGATCCTGGTGGAGATCGGGAGTGATAAAAACACTCTTGAAGAAGCCTTAGTGGCAGGACGCTGTCTAGGAGAGGTTTTGGCAGAACTGATTCAAGAATAGGTTTCGATATTGAGTAAAAACCCGTTTGCCGCTATCATACCTTAGAATGGTCAGATAGCTTTATGGAGTCTCTACAAGTTGACTCTCAACAGTCTTCGGTTCACCTGTAGCAAGGTTAGGCAGCTTTATAGGAGTCTCTATTAGAGGCTCCTGTTGTTATTTTTGATAGATTTGGTGATAAAATATCTATACTAGTCATTACAAACAGCTTGATTCTTTTCAATTATAGATAAACAAAGTGATGTTTCTATAAGAAAGCAAGTTGAAGTGTCCGCAAAGGTTAACAAAAACAAAACAAACACTTTTGTTATGTGGCACAAAGTGATAATATCTTCTTTGGGTGTTCAATTTTTTTGATAAGGAATGGAGAAATGTCTGAAGGTGCAAAAATTGCGAAAGCAGCAGGGATCATAACTATCTGTATGGTGATTGCCCGTATACTGGGCTATGTGCGGGATGCTCTGCTCTATGCTATTTTTGGCCAAAACCGAATTACAGATATTTATAATGCTGCTTTTTCTATACCCGATTTTATCTATATGATTCTGATCGGAGGTGCTTTGAGCTCCGCTTTTATTCCTGTTTTTGGAGGATACCTTGCCAGAGGAGAGGATGAAAAAGGGTGGCAGGTGGCCAACACTATGCTCAACCTGCTGGTTATTTTGATGATCACCGCCATCACACTGGGCATGCTCTTTACCCCGAATCTGATCCGGCTGCTGGTTCCTGGTTTTAACTCTTCAGAGATCGATATGACCGTTTACCTCACCCGGATCATGTTTTTCCAAACCTTTTTTATGGGTTTGAGTGGGGTATCCATGGGGATCCTGAACTCCTATAAGCACTTTGTCACCCCTGCAGTGGGATCTGTGCTCTATAGTTTGTCTATTGTAGTGGTAGGAGGGGTACTGGGGCCTCGCATCGGGATTGTGGCCTTTGCGATAGGAGTTGTTGTGGGGGCTGTTCTGAACTTTGCTGTACAGCTGCCTCCATTATTAAAGTTTGGGATGAGGTATAAACCGCTGCTCAATCTAAAGCATCCGGGGATCAAACAGATTGGGATTCTAGTTTTCCCGGTACTGATTGGGCTTTCGGTTTCACAGTTTAACCTGTTTGTCAGCCAGAACCTGGCATCTAACCTTCCCAGCGGACAGCTGGCTGCTCTGCGCACTGCACAGCGTTTCATGCAGTTGCCTATCGGGATCTTTGCTGCGGCCATCAGCACTGCGGTGTTCCCTACCCTTACAGAGCATGCTGCCCGCATGGAATGGGGACAGTTTCGCCGCACCTTTTCTCTGGGTGTTCGCACCGCCAATTTTCTGGCAATTCCCTGTGTGGCAGGGTTGATCGCCATCGGCCTCCCGGTTGTGCGGCTGTTCTTCGAAATGGGAAAGTTTACCCCTGAGAGCACAGCTGCTACATCAATCGCTTTATTTTATTATTCTTTTGGTATTATCGGCTATTCAGGGGCCACAGTTTTAAACAGGGTTTTCTATGCCTTGAAGGATACCAGAACCCCTGTTGCTGTAGGTATTGGCACAGTTATATTGAACATAATTTTGAATATCTGGTTGGTCAAACCGATGGGACATAGCGGATTGGCTCTGGCTTATTCTCTGGTAGGGATGGTCAATATGATGCTGCTGATCCTTCTCCTAAAGAAGAAGATCGGCAGTGTTGATGGGAAAAAGATTACAATGTCTGCACTAGGTTCTAGCTTAGCTGCGCTGGTAACAGGTGTTGTGGCTTATACTGTTGTGACACTGTTGGAAAGCATATTGGGTACTGCGGCTAAGACCGCCCAGCTGATATCTGTGGGCGGGGGAGTAGGTGCAGGTATTTTAGTGTATTTCCTATTGTCTTATCTCATGCGTCTGGAGGAGTTTCAACTGGTGCTGGATTTGATTAAGAGGCGACTCGGTATGAAAAGAAAAGCCAGCACCATCAGGTAAGAAAGGTGATATTAATGAAGCAACAACAGATAAGAAATTTTTGTATAATCGCTCATATTGATCACGGCAAATCCACACTGGCTGACCGTTTTTTAGAAATAACCGGTACACTGCAGTCAAGACAGATGAAAGCGCAGGTGCTTGATCAGATGGACCTAGAGCGGGAACGGGGGATTACTATCAAACTGACCCCAGTCACCATGAAATACAGGTCTAGAGATGGCCAGGAGTATCTGCTGAATCTGATCGATACCCCGGGGCATGTGGATTTCAGTTATGAGGTCTCCCGGAGTCTGGCTGCATGTGAAGGCGCTGTTCTTGTTGTGGATGCCACCCAGGGTGTTGAAGCCCAGACCATCGCCAACACCTATTTGGCTTTGGATGCCAATTTGGAGATCATTCCGGTCATCAACAAGATCGATCTGCCGGTAGCTGATCCGGCGCGGGTGGCCAAGGAGATCGAGGAAGTGATCGGACTGGACTCAGAAAACATTTTACATGTTTCAGCAAAGGATGGAACCGGTGTCCCTGAACTGCTGGAAACCCTTGTTCATCAGGTTCCCCCACCCCAGGGGGATGAGGATAAACCCCTGCAGGCCTTAATTTTTGACTCCCATTTCGATCCCTACAAAGGTGCGATCTCCTATATCAGGGTTTTCCATGGCAGAGTGCGGAGTGGGATGAAGATCATGATGATGTCAACAGGTAAGGTATATGAGGTCAGCGAAGTAGGGGTGTTTTTCCCGGAGATGAGCCAGGTGGATGAACTGGGTCCCGGGGAAGTGGGCTATCTCGCTGCCGGCATAAAAGAGGTCGCTGATACCCGTGTGGGTGATACCATTACCGATGGGGTTAAACCTGCAGCAGAACCCCTACCAGGCTACAGGAGAGTGCTACCTGTTGTATTCTGCGGTTTTTACCCTGTGGAAGCCAATGACTATGAAAATCTGAGGGATGCGCTGGGTAAGCTTAAACTCAATGATGCCTCCTTCCAATATGAGCCTGAGACTTCTGTGGCTTTGGGCTTCGGTTTTCGCTGTGGTTTTTTGGGGCTTTTGCATATGGAGATCATACAGGAAAGGCTGGAGAGGGAGTACGGTCTGGAACTGATCACTACCGCCCCTAATGTTGTTTATCGGGTGACCAAAAATAACGGAGAGGTAGTCACAGTGGATAACCCTGCTCTCTGGCCGGATTTAGGAGAGATCGCTCAGGTAGAGGAACCCTATGTTGAGGCCAATGTAATAACCCCTTCTGATTATGTGGGAGCGGTAATGGATCTCTTCCATGATCGCAGGGGTGAGTTCCAGGAAATGAACTATCTGTCCCCGCAGAGGGTGCAGATAACTTACCTGCTTCCTCTGTCAGAGATTATTTTTGATTTTTTTGACCGGCTCAAATCCTGTACCAGAGGTTATGCATCTTTTGATTACGATATATCAGGCTACAGAGCAGCAGATCTTGTCAAACTGGACTGCCTGGTGCATGGAGAGATGGTAGATGCCCTCTCTATGATCGTACATAGGGACCAGGCCCAGCAAAAAGGGCGTGCTCTTGTGGAAAAACTCAGAAGGCTGATACCCAGGCAGCTTTTCGATGTTCCCATCCAGGCAGCTATCGGGAACAGGGTGATCGCCAGGGAAACCGTTAAAGCGCTGAGAAAAAATGTGTTGGAGAAGTGCTACGGCGGTGATGTAACCAGAAAACGCAAGCTGCTGGAAAAGCAAAAGGAAGGGAAACGGCGCATGAAACAGGTGGGCAGGGTGGAAATACCACAGGAGGCATTCCTGGCTGTGCTCCGGGTTGATAAGGAATGACAGCTCTTTATCTGCATTTCCCCTTCTGCCTGCAGAAATGCCGCTACTGTTCCTTCAATTCTATACCCGTGCCGGAAGATGACATGCTGGTGACGGGATACCTGCAGGCACTGGAAAAGGAGATTGCAATTTATGCATCCTTTTACCCCAACGAATCATTATCTTCCATTTACTTGGGCGGGGGAACTCCCACAGTGCTACCGGCGGAGTCCCTCTGCCGGATACTTTCCCGCTGCAAAGAAAGCTTTGTCTGCTCCCCGGAGATTGAAATCACGATCGAGGCCAACCCGGGTACAGTAACTCAGAAGATGCTCCAACTATTGAAGGATGCCGGAGTAAACCGCCTATCCTTGGGTGTTCAATCCTTCAAGTCAGCAGAACTGGGTCTATTGGGGAGGTCCCATTCTGTGTCAGAGGTCTATGCTGCTTATGATGCAGCAAGAAAAGCGGGATTTGACAATATCAACCTGGACCTGATCTATGCCCTGCCCGGACAGAGTCTGCAGTTCTGGAGGGATAATCTGCGTTCAGCTATCCGCTTAAGCCCTGAACACCTCTCTATCTATGGATTGTCCCTGGAGGATAGCACCCCTCTTGCAGTTGATCTGAAAAAGGGTAAACTGGAAGCCTGCAGTGAAGAGATGCAGCTATCCATGTGGGAGGAAACCGCATCTATGGTGGCAGAGGCTGGTTTTATCCGCTATGAGTTCTCCAACTATGCCCAGCCCGGCAAGGAATGCAGGCACAACATTACCTACTGGGAAAACAGGCCCTATCTGGGGGTGGGTGCAGGGGCACATGGTTATCATGAACATGTGCGTTACGGTAACGAACAAGAGATTCAAAAATACATTGAAATGGTGGAGAAAGGAGAATTCCCCCGGGCTTTTGAGGAGCAGCAAAGTCCAAAAGAAGAGATGGTCGACACCATCATCATGGGACTGCGCCTGACTAAGGGGCTTTCCCGCCCAGACTTTACCAGGCGGTTCGGCTGTTCCTTTGAATCATTATATGAGAAGGTATTAAAAAAATTGGTAGATGATGGTTTAATGGCTATCAGTGATGAGGCTGTCTTCCTTACAGAAAGGGGACAGCTCCTTTCCAATTATGTTTTATCTTTCTTTGTTTAATGAGCATCACATCAGCTGCATTTTTTATAGCTATTGACATCCAAAAGGCGTGATGGTATGTTATTTCTAGAGCTTTAGCACTCATTTGATACGAGTGCTAATTATAAAAGGTGGTGACGCCGATGGCTTTGGATTTACGGAAACAACAGGTATTAGAGGCTATAGTGGTAAGTCATATTGAAACAGCGGAACCGGTGAGCTCCCGCAGTATTGCCCGTAAATACAATTTAGGCGTCAGCCCGGCAACAATTCGCAATGAAATGGCGGATCTGGAGGAGATAGGGCTGATCAGACAACCTCACACATCTGCAGGCCGGGTGCCTTCCCAGAAGGGATACCGTTATTATGTAGACAAATTGATGAAGAAGGCTGATTTGACACCGCGGGAGGAAAGGCTGATCAGGGCAATATTTGCGAAGAGGGTTAAGGTATTGGCTGATATTATCCAGTGCACACTAAAAGCAGTGACCCAGCTGACCGATTACCTGGTTTTTCTTTCCGGGCCCTATTTTGAGAATGATGTGCTCAAAAAGATCAAAATTATTCAGCTTATGCCGGGAAAGGCTCTTTTGGTAATAATGGCTGAAACCGGATGGGTTCATAGCAAAGGGATGGATCTGTCTTCTGATATAACAGCAGATGACCTGGCATATATAGAGTTGGTGCTCAACCACTATTTCCAGGGACTGACCTTCACACAGATAACTCGTACAGTATTAAAAGATGTATATAATGAATTGACCAGGTACAGGAAGACCATCAATCATATTCTGGAAATTATGGAAGTGGTGCTTCAGGAGGAAATGAAAGAAAACCTTTACCTGGGGGGCACCAATAGGATCTTAAAACAGCCGGAATACAGTGATGTTGAAGAGGTCCGCAATCTGATGAATTTTATTGAGAGAGAAGAAAACCTGATAACGATCCTGCAGGATGCGGATCCCTACCGGGTGACCGTAAAGATCGGAGAAGAGATTAAGAGTGAGCAGGCCACAAAATATAGTGCGATAACTGCTGCTTATAACATCGGGGGGAATATTATGGGAACGCTGGGCTTGCTGGGCCCCATGCGGATGGATTATGCTCGCGCCATGACTGTGGTAGAGCATATTACCAGTGTTCTCTCCGAAGCTCTGTCAGAGGATAACTTTTATTAAAATGCACTTTGTGGTGAAATATCTTTACAGCTGAGGTCAGAAGCTGTAAACAGCTGCCCTTTGTAATTGTTTGGCAAATGGTGTTGCAGCTATTTTTCAAGGAGGGAAAATATTTGAGCTGTGAACAGAACGGTTTACACAATGAAGAAGAAGCCAAAGTGACAGGTGAAACAGAAGG
>LFRM01243098.1_pt1 | contig 46626 bp, 36 predicted proteins | sample 618341 | NCBI WGS metagenome assembly LFRM01 (sample SAMN03654438, study PRJNA283298) | anaerobic digester metagenome | isolation source: pool of bioreactors CSTR01a, CSTR02a, and CSTR03a thermophilic anaerobic... | place: Denmark: Kgs. Lyngby | collected 2014-05-21 | reverse complement strand
ATACTGAAGAACTACAAGTTTTGGCCGATACAGGCACCGGAGTCTGCCACTGCCCGACATCAAATTTGAGTCTGTCTTCCGGAGTCGCCCGTATCCCCGAGATGATGGAATTGGATATTCCGGTCGGCTTGGGCGTCGACGGCTGCGCAGCCAATAACGGGATGAGCATTTTAGAAGAAATTCGCAGCGGCTATCTAATGCATCGCTTAAATACGCCCGATAACGGCGTGTCTGGTTACGACACGCTCAAACTGGCCACAATGGGCGGCGCCAGAGTACTTGGTCGCGAGAAAGAAATCGGCTCAATAGAGCTCGGCAAATGCGCAGACTTGATTTTGCTTACGGTCAACAGCCTAGATCTGGTAGGGGCTTACTATGATCCGATGTCCATTTTGGGCACAGTCGGCATCAAAAATCACGTCGACTATACCGTCGTCAATGGTAAGGTAACGGTACGTGATGGCAAAGTGGTCGACATGGATGAAGACAAACTGATTGCCGATGCCAACCAAGAAGTCATTAGGTTCCTTGAAGCCTGATACTAAACGATGACAAAAGCTGATTTAAATTTACTTAGATGAAAGGATTCACATGTTAATAAATAAAGTTTCTGAGAGCATTGCTCACATTCGCACAGTTACAGATAGAACGCCTGAACTGGCTTTGGTCTTAGGCAGCGGCCTCGCACCAATCGCAGAGAAATTGGAAAACAAAGTGATACTTCCCTACGAAGATATCCCGCATTTTCAAATGTCCAACGCCCCCGGCCATAAGAGCAGACTGATTTTCGGCGACCTAAACGGCGTCTCCATCCTCTGCATGCAAGGCAGGCAACATTACTACGAAGGCTACACAATGCAGGAGCTGACTTATCCGGTTAGAGTAATGGCGAAACTGGGAATAAAAAAGCTCATCTTAACCAACGCTTGTGGCGGACTTGACCCTGCAATGGTCCCCGGAGATTTAATGCTGATCACGGACCATATTAACTTCATGGGAGACAATCCCCTAATTGGCGCTAATGAAGAAGATTTTGGCGAGCGTTTCCCCGACATGACTCAGGTTTATCACCCTGAGCTGCGTGCAATCGCTGAGAAGGCCGCGGACGATTTAGATATTGAGCTGAAGCAGGGCATCTACATCAGCTATTCAGGTCCGAGCTTTGAAACTCCTGCCGAAATCCGTATGATGCAAAACTGGGGCGGCCACGTCGTAGGTATGTCCACCGTGCCGGAAGCGATCGTCGCAGCACACTCCGGCGTCAAGGTTCTCGGAATTTCCTGCATTACCAATCTGGCCGCAGGTATTCTTGATCAGCCTCTATCATCGGATGAAGTCCTAGTGGCAGCAGGCGAAGCCAGCGGCAAGTTCGTGAATTTGCTTACTGAGATCGTCACCCGTCTTTAAAGAGCGGCAGCTTACGCTTAACGCATGTGTAGCTCAGTTTTTTATGAAAAATTGAGCTACATATCCAAGCGGATCGATCCGCCCGACACGACGATGAGTTTTTTTTCTAATCAAGTGAAAGCTGTTACAGCCATAGAGAAATTTGCCTATTTGTTACACCCTTACTACTTTGATAACCCCGACAATTCAGTTTCTCCATGGGAGCTGGGCAAGATCGATGTCTACGAGTTCCCCGAGCGTCCCCTTGACTAAAGAGCCTTAGATGCGGGCATTACGTTAGAGATGGCGAACTAAGATGGTGGCAAATACCTGAGCCCATTCACGGGTTTTGCCACCGTATTTCGAGTGCTGAAGAAATATTTTACAACAATGGCTTATTTGCATTAAGATAGGTCTTCTAGTATAAATGTAGAGTGTGCATAAGTCGGAAACAGCACTCATTAGCACTCAACAATTTATTAAGTAAACAATTACTTAGGAGGAAAAAATGAAAAGATTTAAAACAATCTTAGCCTTAATGCTGGCTCTAGTAATGGTTTTTTCAGTCGTAGCTTGTAATGGCGACGATGAACCAACAGTTACAGATCCGGATAGAACAGAAGGCGTAGATGAGCCATCTGAACCTGTAGATGAGCCAACGGATCCCGTCGATGAACCTGACGGAGAAGAAGGACTGCACGTCGGTATTCTGACAACTTCAGGCGTTGACGACGGTTCATTCGGTCAAGCCTGCTACGAAGGCATCTTGGAATATGTGGATGCTAACGAAGGCGCCTCAGTCAATGATGTAAAAGAAGACGATATCGGCAGAGTCGTACAGGCCACAGCAGACATCCTCGCTGACTACGATGCGATGGTTATGCCTGGCTTCCAGTTTGCACCAGTCGGGCCGGTTGTTGCCGATAACCCCGACAAATTCTTCATCTTGGTAGACTCATTCCCGACAATCGAGGACGAGGAAGTCGAATTAGACAACATCTTCGCGATGATGTTTAAAGAAGAAGAATCAGGGTTTTTCGCAGGTATTGCAGCAGCAATGCAGACAGAGTCAAACAAGGTTGCAGTTGTAAACGGAATTGCTTTCCCGTCCAACGTTAACTATCAGTTTGGTTTCATGTCAGGTGTTGAGTATGCAAATGCACACTACGGAACATCAGTTGAAGTAGTCGAACTGCCTGCTTATGCCGGTGTTGACGTAACAGGCGCTGACGTCGGTGGTAACTACGCCGGTGACTTCGCGGATCAAGCCAGAGGCAAACTCATTGGTGAAGCTTTGCTGGCTGAAGGCGTTGACATCATCTTTGTCGCCGCTGGCGATACAGGTAATGGCGTTTTCGCCGCTGTTAAAGAAGCAGACGAAGGCAACTATGTCATTGGCTGCGACGTTGACCAGTATGACGACGGTGAGGCCGGAGGTAGAAACATTATTTTGACCTCAGCTTTGAAAAACATGACCGCCGTAGTAGCTGAACAGCTGCAAAAAGCCCACGATGGCACCTTTGTTGGCCAGAACGCCCTGCTCGGTGCTGCAGAGGGTGGTACAGGATACGTCAGTGCAGATGGCAGACATCAGTTGACTGACGAAACATTGGAAAAATTAGCAGAAGTCTACACCTTGGTTGAAGACGGTACGATCGTTCCTGCTTCAAACTTTAACGGACATACTCCGGACAATTTCCCCGGACTCTAGTTTTTTGTAATTAACCAATGAGGGCAGCTTTGCTGCCCTCATTTATTTAAAGGAGATAAATTGTGAGAACAACAACACCAACCCCATCCAATGGAGCAGTAAAAGGCGATTACGCTCGTGTAGTTTTAATGCCTGGGGACCCTTTGCGGGCCCAATTTATTGCCGAGACCTATTTGGAGAATCCGAAACTTATTAACAGCGTTCGCAACATGCTCGCTTACACAGGAGAATACAAAGGGCGCGAAATTTCGGTAATGGGGAGCGGAATGGGAGTGCCTTCCTTTAGCCTTTATGCGGCTGAACTCTTTCAATTCTATGGTGTAGAAGCAATCATTAGGGTAGGCTCTGCGGGCGGCACGATGGATCAAGTTAAGCTTCGGGATATAGTTATCGCCACATCAGCTTCCACTGATTCCGTTTACGCCAGACCTATGAATTTCCCCGGTACTTTAGCTCCTTCAGCTGACTATGAACTGCTGTCACAAGCGGTCGCTGCAGCTGAAAAAATGGGCGTCAAGCCTCACGTGGGCAGGATTTTTACCTCTGATTATTTTTATCCCCTGTATAACACTCACGAGATCTTGCGGGATACAGGACATCTTTGTACTGAGATGGAGACTGCAGGTTTATATCTAACTGCCCAACGCTACAACAAAAAAGCACTTAGCATTCTGACAATATCTGATCATCTCTTTACCAAAGGCGAGCTTAGTCTGGAAGATCGTCAAAGTAGTTTCAATGAAATGATCGAGATTGCCTTAGAAACGGCTTGGCTAAATAGCTAGCAGATAACAGTTAACTTAAAGGAGGCAATATGGCAGAGACAATTGTCGAACTGAGGAATATTACCAAAGCATTCCCCGGTGTTATTGCGAATGACAATATCTCTTTGGAAATCAATAAAGGAGAAATTTTCGCGCTTTTAGGCGAAAACGGTGCCGGCAAATCAACCTTAATGAGTATTCTCTTTGGTATGTACGAGCCTGAAGAAGGCGAAATCTACGTACGGGGAGAAAAAGTTAATTTAAGCTCCTCTAAAGATGCGACGGCACTCAATATCGGAATGGTGCACCAACACTTTAAACTGGTTTCGAACTACACCATTACCGAGAATATCGTTTTGGGAGATGAACCCGTCAAGCATGTCGGCCCCTTTTCCTGGGTCGATCTGAAGGGGGCTTCCGAGAAGATCCGAGCCCTGTCTTTGGACTACGGTCTGGAAGTAAATCCCGATGACAAAATTGAGGACATTCCCGTTTCCACCCAACAGCGCGTAGAAATATTAAAAATGCTATACCGAGATGCGGAGATTCTTATCTTTGACGAACCGACCTCGGTTTTAACACCGCAAGAAATTGAATACCTTCTGGAGATCATGGAAGAGCTCCGACGGAGCGGCAAAACCATCATCCTTATTACTCACAAACTGGAAGAAATCAAACAGGTCGCAGACCGCTGTGCCATTCTCCTGCGGGGGAAATTGGTCGGAGTCTACGATGTTGCGGAAACAAGCACCCAGCAGATGGCCAATCTAATGGTGGGTAAGGAAATCGATTTCGAGATTCAGAAAGACGAGCAAAAATCCGGCGACATAGTGTTGGAGACAAATGGCATTACAGTCTTCGACGATCGCGGAGTTAAGGCTGTAGATGATGTTTCCCTACAAATAAGAGAGGGAGAGATACTTGCTATTGCGGGTGTATCCGGTAACGGCCAAACAGAAATTGCGGATGCCATTGCCGGTCTTATGGATTTAACTGAAGGCTCAATTTTCTTGCACGGCCAAGAAATAACGAAGCTCAGTATTAAAGAACGGATTAATAGCGGCATTTCCTATATCCCGGAAGACCGCCAAAGAGATGGCCTAATTATGGATTTAAGCCTTTCCAGCAATTTGGCAATCAAGACTTTTGACAAGAAACCTTTTGCCAAACGCGGCATTTTGCAAGAAAAAGCCTTTGACAAGCATGCTGAACAGCTGATAGAAGAGTATGACATTCGTAGTGGACAAGGCGCTGATACGATTACCCGTTCCATGAGCGGCGGCAATCAGCAGAAAGCGATTGTTGCTCGTGAGATTGAGCTGGAGTCGGATTTGATGATATTTGTGCAACCGACCAGAGGTCTGGACGTTGGCGCTATCAACAATATCCATCGGCAGATCTTGGAAGAGAGGGAAAAAGGCAAAGCCATTCTCCTTGTTTCCTTGGAGTTAGATGAAGTAATGGCCTTAGCAGATACCATCGCGGTCATCTTCCGCGGGAAAATAATTAAGACCGATCAGGCAGCCAAGCTTTCGAAAGAGGAAGTTGGGCAATACATGATGGGGGTGACACAATGAGAGCTCGACAAAAACTAAGATCATTACTCTCGCCAATACTGATACCGTTCATCTCGATCGCATTAACGCTCATTGTGGCCACGGTGATCGTGCTCTTGCTGGGCAAAAACCCACTTGATGTATTCTTAGGTTTCCTCAGAGGTTCAGGCCTAGCGCTGAAACCCCGCTATGGCGGTGGCCAAGGCCTATTGACAGATCTATTCTCATATCTGGCCATCCTCACGCCCATGATTTTCGGCTCGCTGGCCGTCATGACCGGTATGCGTGCGGGGCTCTTTAATATAGGTGTTGCGGGACAGATGCTTTTCCCCGCCTTCTTGGCGACAGTCTTAGTCGGCTATTCCGATTTGCCTACAGTCATCGCTTGGCCCCTGATTATCGTCATAGCACTTGTAGTCGGTTCGGCGATGGGAGCCTTTATCGGTTTCTTAAAACACCGCTTCAACATCCACGAAGTAGTTACTTCAATTATGTTGAACTACATCGTCAGCTATATAACCGGCTTTTTCATTAATACAAACTACGTTGATCCTTTGACACGAAATTCCCGTCCTGTGAACGCAGCCACGCGTTTGATTATCTCGTCTTCTACGGGTGAAGGCGGAGATCTTGTCAGGTTCGACATCCCCGTGGGCTTGATCTTAGCGGTTATTGTAGTTTTCATAATGCGCTATATCCTGGATCGGACCACAGTGGGCTTCCGCATCAATGCGGTGGGCTTGAACAAATATGCCGCTCGTTATGCCGGAATCAATGTCGGCAGAAACGTTGTGCTTGCCATGGCAATTTCCGGCGCTTTGGCCGGACTGGCAGGCGTCACCTACTATCTCGGCTTTACCAACAACATGGTGCCGAAGCAATTAGCAGGTCTGGGTTATGACTCGATTGCTGTCGCAGTTCTAGGAAACATAAGTCCGATTGGTAGCCTTTTTGCCTCAATATTAGTCACGATTTTCCAAAAGGGGAGCATTTACATGGGTTCAAACGTCGGTGTGCCCCAAGAGATTGCCTCATTTATCACCGGTGTCTTGTTGATGTTCTCTGCCAGTGGCGAATACATCGGCATGAAGATCCAAAACATCAAGAGAAGATGGCGTGTGCATCGAGGCGATGCTTCTGAATTAGAAATGATGGAGGAATAACCATGAATATTGCTAAATTAATGACAGATGGATTGTCTTTTGCGTTACCTCTCTTCGTCATGGCCATAGGCGGAATCTATTCAGAACGATCAGGCGTAACCATGCTCTCGATTGAAGGCTTCCAAGGATTTGGTGCTTTCACAGGAGCCATAACGGTTGTAATCTTGCGAACCTATCTGGGAGTTTCTCCGGATTGGTTGATCTACGTCGCGACCTTAGCCGCGATCTTTGGCGGAATGCTCTTCGGCTTGCTCAACGCCTTCATGGTAATGAAGTTAAGAGCCAAGATGACCATCGCCGGCGTTGTAATAAACATTCTCGCAGTAGCGCTGACGTCGTTCTTGTCCAGCGTTATCACCGGAGTTGTGACCGGACAGGCGACGACCAAGATTCAATTGGGCGTTTCACCTCGTTACACCATTCCTTACTTATCCGAGATACCTGTAATTGGGGGGCTTTTCCAAAACATGTACCCCTTCGCCTTCATCATCCTCGTAGTGGGTGTGATTGCTTGGTATGTCTTGTACAAGACCAGATACGGTCTGCGCTTGCGCGCCGCCGGTGACAATCCGCACAGTTTGGATGCTGCCGGTGTTGATGTGGAAAAAATCCGCTATTCAGCAGTGATTTTGGCCGGAGGTTTTGCCGGTCTCGGTGGTATGGCGTTTACCTACACCGTCGCCAATTTCTCGCCCTCAAGTTATGTCGGCTACGGCTATTTGGCGATTGCCGCCTTGATCTTCGGCAACTGGAATATTGTGACGACATTCTGGACCTCTATGTTCTTCGGTTTCAGCCGTTCCTTTAGTGACCAGCTGGTGAACGAGTTAGGGCTTTCCAGTAATTACTCCGACCTATTTTCCATAATGCCTTATGTCTTGACTCTGATTGTCTTGATATTTTTCTCAAAATACAACAAACCGCCGCGAGCTCTGGGAGAGCACTTCGACAAGGGCAAGCGCTAGAAAGAGATGTCTATGTCCGAAATTCGGGATATTAATTTAAAAAAAGAAGGTTGGCAGCGTATTCACTGGGCGGAGAAGCATATGCCCATTCTCGCCAGCATTGGTCAGCGATTTGAAGAAGAGCAGCCTTTTGCCGGCATGAACATTGCGTTTGCTTTACATTTGGAGGCCAAATCGGCCGCCTTGGTCCGCACGATTAAACGAGGCGGAGCTTCGGTGTACGTCAGTGGCTCCAATCCGCAGTCTACGCAAGATTCAGTATGCTCGGCTTTAGTTGATGACGGCTGTGAGGTTTTTGCCATCCATGGATCCAGCAAAGAGCAAAATACTGAGTTCTGGAAAAAGGTCTTGAGCTCAAAGCCGCATATCGTCATTGACGATGGAGCGGACTTGATTAACCTGCTTTTAGGTGAACGATCTGAAGACGCCACGAATCTGATCGGTGCCTGTGAAGAAACGACTTCCGGTGTACAACGCTTACGCATTTGGAAACGTGAACAGCGCTTGAAGTTTCCCGTCTTTGCCATCAATGACGCCCACAGCAAACACTGGTTCGACAATTATTACGGGACCGGTCAAAGCACGATGGACGCCATCATGCGCACGAGCAATTTACTGGTCTCCGGTATGAATGTTGTCATCGCCGGCTATGGCTGGTGCGGTCGCGGTTTAGCCAAGATGGCTGCAGGCCTCGGAGCGAAAGTGACCGTTACGGAGATTGACCCGATGCAGGCCTTGCTGGCTGTAATGGACGGTTTTGAAGTGACAGACATGGAGACAGCCGCTAAGAGCGGGGATCTTTTCATCACGGCAACATCTTCGATCAATGTCCTGGCAGAGCGCCACTTCGCGCTTATGAAAGACGGAGCGATCCTCTGTAACGTCGGCCATTTCAATAATGAAATCGATGTGCCGGCTCTAGAGAAAATGGCCGTCAAAAAAGAAGTGCCCAGAGAGAACATCGATTCCTACATTCTGGAAAACGGCAACTCTCTGCACCTGATTGCCAAAGCGGCCCTCGTCAACATAGCGGCAGCAGACGGCCATCCGATTGAAATCATGGATATGTCTTTCGCCTTACAGGCTCTCTGCGCCGAACAACTGGCTTTGAATCCTGATTTAGAAGTCGATGTTTACCGAGTACCGACAGAGATCGACCAAGAAGTCGCTCAATTGAGGCTGAATGCCTTGGGTGTTAAACTTGAAATTGAAAGTGAAGAGCAAAGGCTTTATCGCGAACAAGATCTAATTGAATAAGAAAGCAAAAGCAAGAGAAAGCGGGGAATCACCTTATGTCAGCAGTTGAAGAAACAAGGCCGTATGTGTCTTGGGATCTGATAGGAAAGTTCATGGAGGATGCCTTTGTAGCTTACGGTGTCCCCCGCGAAGATGCGAAGATCTGCGCAGATGTCTTAATGGAGAGCGATCGTCAGGGCATCGAAAGCCACGGCTGCAATCGTTTCAAACCGGTTTATATTGACCGGATTAAAGCAGGCATTTTGAATCCTGTCACCGAATACGAAGTAGTGAAGGAAACCCCAGCGACTTTGGTGGTCGATGCTCATGACGGCATGGGCATGGTAGCTTCCTACAAAACCATGGAGAGCTTAATTGAAAAAGCTCGCGTCAACGGTATTGCTATGGCCGCAGTCCGCAACAGCTCCCACTACGGAATCGCCGGCTATTGGGCCGGAATGGCCGTGAAAGCCGGTATGATCGGAATTACTGGCACCAATGCTCGTGCGAGTATAGCTCCGACCTTTGGCGTCGAAAATATGCTAGGCACCAATCCTCTCACCTTCGGCATGCCCACAGATGAAGACTTCCCTTTCATGCTGGACTGTGCGACGAGCATTAGCCAGAGAGGCAAAATTGAAGTTTATGCCCGTACCGGACAGGAAGCTCCCGCAGGCGTAGTGATCGGGCGCGACGGCTCGGCCCTGACAGACAGCGCGGAAATCCTGAAAGGACTTACCGATGGCACAGCAGCACTAACGCCACTCGGTGGTATCGGAGAAGAGCTGGGTGGCTATAAAGGCTATGGTTATGCGACTGTAGTCGAGATTCTATCGGCAGCCTTGCAGGCAGGCAGCTTCTTGAAACTGATTTCTAACGTGGACGAAGAGGGCAACAAGAGGCCCTATCACTTGGGGCACTTTTTCATCGTCATTGACCCGGAGGCTTTCTGCGGGCTCGAGACTTTTAAGAAAATTGCCGGAAATATCTTACGTGATCTGCGCGCCTCAGAGAAGGCACCCGGAGAAGAACGGATCTATACCGCCGGAGAGAAAGAATGGCTGGTCCGGCAAGAGCGCAAAGAAAAAGGCGTCCCTATTGGTGAGGCGGTTCAAGCGGAATTAATTGCAGTCAGGGACGAGAAGGATTTACCATATCGCTTTCCTTTCGAGGACTAATTGCCACTAAATAAGCGTTAAAATCTAAGAGTTTGAAAATAAACAGGTTCCTAAAAAAGGGGACCTGTTTTTCCTTTTTCTTTAGCTTAGATAAGGTGAATAATTAATATTAAAGTTTTGAAAAATTGACGGTCAATGTTAACATGTTATAATCAATACAATAATACTGATATTACGATACTCGTTTTAACTTGCTCAAATGGAAGGATGCTTTTTCTTAGCACCTTTATATATAAAAATTGCTCTTTCGATCGGGATAAGCCAAATCCCCGCAGGAGGTCAGGAGGACCCTCCTATGAAAGGATAGCCTAATTATGAGTAAGAACGTCATTGAGATGGATCACATCACCAAGCGTTTCGGTAGTTTTACTGCTGTTAACGATGTGACCTTTCATCTCCGAAAAGGTGAAATTCACGCCTTGTTGGGCGAGAACGGTGCCGGAAAAACCACTTTAGTAAATGTACTCTTCGGACTTTATGCCCATGAAGGCGGTACGATTAAAATCAATGGCGAGGAAGCAACTTTAAGCAATCCTAACGACGCCAACGATTATGGTATCGGTATGGTGCACCAGCACTTCATGCTCGTGCATAACTTCACTGTTCTGGAAAGTATTATTCTCGGAGATGAACCAAGCAAGGGTGGCATCATTAATATGCGCGAAGCACGGAAGAAGGTCGTGGATATTTCTGAACGCTACAAACTGGCTATTGATCCCGATGCTGAGATTAGCGAGATCACAGTGGGTCAACAGCAACGAGTAGAAATACTCAAAATGCTCTTCCGCGATAACGAAATTCTTATTTTTGATGAGCCGACAGCGGTGCTCACCCCTCAAGAAATAGACGACTTGATGAAAATAATGCGTCTATTAGCCGATGAGGGCAAATCCATAATTTTTATAACTCATAAGTTAAATGAAATTCAGCAGGTTGCGGATCGCGTCACGATTCTGCGCAAAGGGCAGCACGTGGCTACTTTGAATGTCGCAGAAACGACCGCAAGCGAAATGTCGGAGTTGATGGTGGGACGCGCCATTGACTTTCAGATAGAAAAGCGCGATGTGACACGAGGAGAGGTAGTTTTCGCTTGTGAAAATATCACGGTGAAGCGTGAGCGCTCGGACAAGAATGCTGTAAACCAAGTTTCCTTAGAAGTTCACGCAGGCGAAATTGTTGCGATTGCCGGTGTTGACGGTAATGGTCAGTCTGAGCTGGTCTATGCGCTGACCGGGATCACGCCACCGGACGAAGGAAGCATCTACCTCAAAGGAGTAGACATAAGCAAAACGAGCATTCGAGACCGCACCAAATCCGGCATGGCTCATATTCCGGAGGATAGGCAGCGTTTTGGTTTGATTCTCGACTACACGCTAGCGAACAACCTTGTTTTGCAAACCTATTATGAGCCCCGCTTCCAAAACCGAGGCTTTATGCGCTTCAATCAAATCGGTGAATATGCTGATGAATTGATCGAGCGCTTCGACATCCGTAGCAGTGGCGGTGCGACTAGCATGGCTCGGGCGATGTCCGGCGGCAACCAACAGAAAGCCATTGTGGCTAGAGAGTTGGATAGAGATGCGGATATAGTCATTGCGGTACAGCCGGTTCGCGGCCTTGACGTAGGCGCTATCGAGTATATCCATAAGCAATTGCTGGAGCAGAGGAATCAAGGAAAAGGTGTTTTATTGGTGTCGTTCGAGTTGGATGAGGTTATGAATCTTTCCGACAGAATCTTAGTCATGTATGAAGGTGAAATCGTTGCGGATTTGGATCCGGATCAGACTGACGAACGAGAACTTGGCCTTTATATGGCAGGAAAGAAAAAGGAGGTCGTAAATGTCTGAGAGCTCCGGCAATAATAACTTAAATAATGCAGTTCCTCCGGAACCTAGTCAGGATGAACTCTTTGAACAAGAAATAGCTTTAGCGGAACCGTCGCGTTTAAAGGGATCTTATAGTTTCTTCTCTTCAGTGATGGCCATCGTAACGGGACTGCTTGTCGGCCTAATTATTCTTGTAGTTGCGAACCCTTCTCGGGCCGGTATGGGATTGATAACTATTTTGCGTGGCGGGATTACCGGTAGTGCCACACAATTTGGCCAGTCTATCGCCACTTCAATTCCTATAATCATGACGGGTCTCAGCGTGGCCTTTGCTTATAAGGCGGGCCTCTTTAATATCGGGGCCTCGGGACAGTTTATGGTCGGCAGCGTCTGTGCCGTCTATGTCGCGATCAAAGGGACGATGATTCCGAGCTCGCTGCTCTGGCTGGTCTGTATGCTGGCTGCCATAGCCGGTGGAGCTATCTGGGGAGCAGTCCCGGGCATACTTAAGGCTTATTTCAAGGTCAATGAAGTTATTACTTCAATTATGATGAACTATATTGGCATGTATCTCGTGAAAATAATTATTGAGCAGACGATCTATGACTCGCGCTATGCCAGAGCACAGACTATTCCTGGCAGAGCAGAGATACCGACACTTGGGCTTGATGCCCGTTTCCCCGGCACGAACCTGAATATAAGCCTTCTCCTCTGCGCTATTTTCTGTGCGCTGATTTATATCCTTGCATCACGTACAGTCTTTGGTTACGAATTGACTGCTGTCGGCTTAAACCCGGACGCCTCACGCTATGCCGGAGTTAATTCGCATCGCACAATAATCATTGCCATGGTCATCGGAGGAGCCTTAGCGGGAATCGGCGGATTCATGATGTATCTCGGCGGAACCGGCGTCTATATGGAAACTAATGAGATCATTTCGCCTCAGGGATTTAGCGGAATTTCCGTAGCCCTATTAGCGATGAATCATCCCATAGGGGTGTTTTTCTCAGGTCTCTTTATAGGGCATATTACGATCGGTGGAGAAAACTTGCAGTTGCACGGATATTCAAAAGAGATCATTGACATGATCATCGCAGTAATTATCTACTGTGCAGCCTTTTCACTCATCTTCAAACAGCTTCTACATCGAATCCTGCATGGTGAGGGTAGAAAAGATAGGACTCACAGAGGGCCGGGACCGAAGGGACCGGGACGCTACGCACGGCCTGAAGAAACGGAGGCATCCTTATGAATACTATTGCATTTATTGTTCAGCAGACAATGCTCTTCTCCATCCCACTACTTATAGTTGCTTTGGGCGGAATGTACTCAGAACGAAGCGGTGTAATCAATATCGGTTTGGATGGCGGCATGATTATGGGAGCCTTTACCGGCACCGTCTTTATTAATGCCATGCAAGGCTCGATGTCAGGGCAAGGCTTATACGTACTGGCGCTGCTAATAGCAGGGCTGACCGGTTTGATTTTCGTAATCTTCCATGCCTTTGCCTCCATCAATCTCAAGGCGAACCAAGTTATCAGCGGTACCGCTATGAATATGTTTGCTCCGGCTTTCGCTGTTTTCGCAGGGAGGCTGATCTTCGGAACGCAGCAAGTACCGTTTAGAGATACCTTCTTTATCCGCAGCATTCCGCTCTTGGGAGATATACCCATCATCGGACCGCTACTATTTCAGAGATGCTATATTTCGACTTTCATCGGAATTTTCATCTTTTTCGTAGCCTGGTTTGTAATTCAAAGAACTCCTTTCGGTCTGCGTTTGCGTGCCTGTGGTGAGCATCCCGGCGCGGCAGATACAGTCGGAATAGATGTACAGAAAATGCGCTGGGCGGGTACATTGATTTCTGGTTTCCTAGCGGGGCTTGGCGGACTGGCCTTTGTTGTCCCCACCTCGACCGAATCTAATGCGACAGTTTATGGATATGGTTTCTTGGCTTTGGCGGTATTGATTTTCGGTCAGTGGCGCTCATTCAAAATACTGGGAGCCAGCTTTTTCTTTGGCCTTATGAAAACCATAGCCTCAGCCTACTCCGCAATTCCCGGAATTAAAGAACTGCCCATACCGGCCACGGTTTATAAAATGATTCCTTATCTGGCCACCTTAATCGTCTTGATCTTCATGTCCAAACGATCACAGGCACCGGCTGCTGAAGGAATCCCCTACGAGAAGACAGGACGCTAATGAGAATTTACGACCTAATTAAGAAGAAACGCGATGGCGGCGAACATAGCAAAGAAGAACTGCGCTACATAATTGATGCCTATGTCGGCGATGAAATCCCTGACTATCAGATAGCGGCCTGGTTAATGGCTGTATATTTCCGCGGCATGAGCAAAGAGGAGACACTTGATTTTACTCAGGCTCTGGTCTTGTCCGGGGATCAGGTTGATTTATCCGCCATTGAGGGCATCAAAGTAGATAAGCATTCCACCGGAGGAGTTGGTGATAAGACATCGCTGATCGTGGGGCCTATTGTTGCCGCTTGTGGAATGAAGGTAGCGAAAATGAGCGGTCGCGGACTTGGGCATACCGGAGGAACTCTAGATAAGTTGGAAGCGATTCCCGGACTTAAGACCGAACTGACAGATGAAGAATTCATCGAGCAGGTCCGAGACATCAGCATCGCGATTATAGGACAGACGGGGGACTTGGCTCCGGGGGACAAAAAGCTTTACGCCTTGCGTGACGTGACCGCCACCGTGGATTCATTACCCTTGATCGCAGGTTCAATTATGAGTAAAAAGCTAGCCGCAGGCAGTGAGGCTATCATTCTTGATGTTAAATGCGGTAGCGGAGCTTTTATGAAGGAAGAGGCAGACGCAATAGAGCTGGCACAGCTGATGGTCGATATCGGTGAAGGCGCCGGTCGTCGTACTGCTGCATTAGTCACGGATATGGACCGACCTCTAGGTCAGTGCATCGGCAATGCTATTGAAATTCTTGAAGTTATTGAGGTTTTAAAGGGAGGTGGTGCGGAAGATTTGAGGGAGCTCTGTCTGGAACTGAGCTCGAACTTACTGGCATTGGCTGTAGCTGATCCCGAGCAAGATTACAGGGCGCTCGCTGAAGACGCTCTCGCATCCGGGAAGGCGCTGCAGTCGTTTGCTCAGATGATTGCAGCTCAAGGTGGAGATCCCGCGATTATAGAGGATCCCAGTCTCCTACCACAGCCGAAATACTCGGCGGAACTTATAGCATCACAAGAGGGCTGGATCAGCTCCATGGACACGGAGGCCTGCGGCATCGCATCGTCGATGCTGGGAGCAGGTCGCCTGAAGATGGATGATCAGATACAGCCTGCCGCAGGAATAAGACTTCACCGTCGCAGCGGTGAAAAGGTAGAAAAGGGTGAAATCCTCGCTGAGCTCTATACGGACGATGAGACACTTCTGTCCGCTGCAATGACAAAACTGAACTCGGCGTATGGTTTTTCACAAGAAAAAGTAGAAAGAAAACCACTGATTCTCGCACGAGTGAGAAAAAATGAAGAAAGGTCATACAGCTGAGTGTAGGCGGATAGGCAAAGCCTACTCTCGGCCTAAGGAGGTAGAAATGAAAACTAAGAAATTTGTTGCCTTATTGTTGGCACTAGTAATGCTACTTGGCGTTGCTGCAGCCTGCAACGGAGAAAGTGGAGATGATCTTCACAAGGAAGGAAGACAGGACGCAGATGGTAAAGCAGAAATTGCATTAATCACTGACGTAGGCACCATCGATGATAAGTCTTTTAACCAGGGATCCTGGGAAGGTGTTGTCAAATATGCTATAGATAATGACAAGACCTTTAAGTACTTTCAGCCCACTGAGAAATCAGACGCAGCTTATATCAACTCTATCAACCTAGCGATAGAAGGCGGAGCAAAGATTATTGTGACGCCGGGTTTCCTCTTTGAGGGACCGATCCATACAGTGCAGGACCAATTCCCGGATGTCCACTTTATCCTGATTGACGGATATCCTCACGCGGGTGATTTTGTTCCGGACATTTCGGACAACGTTATTGGAATTCTCTACGCTGAAGAAGAGTCGGGCTATCTAGCCGGCTACGCAGCTGTACACGAAGGCTATCGTGACCTCGGCTTCATGGGCGGCATGGCGGTTCCCGCTGTTGTTCGCTTCGGCTATGGTTTTCTGCAGGGAGCAGATGATGCCGCTGCCGAATTGAACTTGGCGGCTGGTGACATCAATGTTAAATACACATATGTAGGAAATTTTGATGCCACCCCGGAGAACGAATCAATGGCTGCCTCCTGGTTCCAGGAAGGCACTGAAGTAATCTTCGCTTGTGGCGGATCCGTCGGCACTTCTGTTATGAAGGCCGCTGAGAAAGCTGACACGAAAGTAATTGGTGTTGACGTTGACCAGTACGCTGAGTCCGATACCGTTATCACCTCTGCTATGAAGAACCTGGAAAAGTCGGTTAATGATGCTATTGCCAGTATCTACGATGACAGCTGGGAAGGCGGCAGGGCTGTGACGCTCGACGCCACTGAAGGCTACACCATGATCTCTATGGAAAATGCTCGCTTTGAGAACTTCAGTCAGAGTGACTACGACGCTGTTTATCAGAAATTAGTTGACGGCTCCATCGACATCACCAAGGATCAAGATGAGAACGGTGAACAGATTTTGGAACCGACAGAAATCGCACTGGACATCGTGACAGTGGAAAACATCAAGTAAAGCTTGCTTCTTAGAAAGCAAAAAAATGGGGGAAGCTGTTAAGGCTTCCCCTGTTTAATTTATGGCAGTTTTACAGTCTTAACTTGTGCCCGACTTAGCTTGCGATTGGGTTTCGCTGAAGCACAGGGGGTGTGGAACTTAAATCCCGAATGCGGAAGATGCGGAAGCAATTCAGGATGACCAAGAGAGTTACGCCGACATCAGCGAAAACTGCCAACCACATGGGCATGTAGCCGATTGTTGCTAAGAGGAGGAAGAGGAATTTCACTCCCAGTGCGAAGACTATGTTCTGACGTGCGATGCGCATGGTTTTTTTCGAAATCTTCAAACCCTTGAGCAGGGCGGACAGCTTGTCCTGCATGAGCACGACATCGGCCGCTTCTATTGCAGCGTCGCTGCCTAAGCCGCCCATGGCTACGCCTACATCTGCGATCATCAGAACCGGAGCGTCGTTGATTCCGTCGCCGACAAAGCCGCTGCTACCGTTCGTTTCTTCGACTTTCGCTTTTTCCATCCAAGCCACTTTATCTTGAGGCAGCAAGGAGGCATGTACTTCTGCGATGCCGGCTTCCTTCGCAACTTCGCGGGCGAAAACTTCATTATCGCCGCTGAGAATTGCGATCCGCTCAACGCCTTCTTGGCGCAGTGCAGTTATGGTCTGTTGGGCTTCGTCCTTTAACTCGTCGCGGATGACGATGTGTCCCAGATAGCGGACCTTTTCCGCTGTAGGTACGGTGCTCATTTCTTCATAGGTGCGCGTATCTCTGTAGGCGGGGATGATCGCCACATGGCTCATTGTCCATGCTTGGCCTTCACAGCCATCAGCGACAGCGCTTTCGTGTAACCCTAGCATTTTCATCAAGGCGGCATTGCCGAGATAGACGGTCGCCGGGAAGTCTACAGATAAATTCAAACCGTTGCTACTTTCGATCACGCCGCGGATGCCGTGACCCGGAAGGGCGACGATGTCGGACAGACCTTCGGTAGATAAAGTGAAGCCGAGGGCTTCAGCGTGCTTGATGATGCTTTGGGCAATCGGGTGTGTAAAGCTCTGCTCTAATGTAGCGGCTAGTGCCACAAAGCGTTCTTCGTTAACATCTTCCTCAGCATGGGTGGCGATGACGCTGAATTCGCCTTTGGTCAGGGTTCCGGTCTTGTCAAAGGCCAGAGTCTTCAGGCGAGAGAGGTTCTCCAGATCGGTGCCGCCTCTGATGAGAACTCCGTGGCGCGAAGCCATGCCTAGGCCAGAAACGAAGGTGAGGGGAACCGAGATGACAAAGGCGCAGGGGCAGGAGACGACGAGGAAGGTGAGTCCGCGGTAAATCCAGGTCGAGAAATCTTGGCCGCTAAAGAGCAGGGGTGGAAGGACGGACACCAATAGTGCCAAAATCACGACGATCGGTGTATAGACACGCGAAAAGCGCCTGACTAACGTTTCGGAGTGGGCTTTACGCTGGGAAGCTTCTTCAACCATCGCCATAACGCGGCTGGCTGTTGATTCTGCATAGATAGTATCCGCTCTCATACGCAAGAGGCCGTCTCCGTTGACGCTGCCGCTAAGAACCTTCGTGCCTGCGCTTGCCTCCAAGGGCAAGGCTTCACCGGTAATGGCTGCGGTATTGAGAGTGCTTCTGCCACTGAGAATAATTCCGTCGGTCGGGATAAGATCTCCCGCCTGAATCTCGAGAATGTCACCGATTGCGATGTTGACGGGGTCTATACGTTCGACTCCTTTTTCAGTGACGAGGTTGGCATAGGGAGCGGCAATATCCAAGAGGTCCGAAATCGATTTTTGCGATCTGCCGACGGCAAAATCTTCGAGGCGTTGGCCGATTTGATAGAGGATCATGACCAGAGCGGCCTCGGGATATTCACCTAGGATGACTGCGCCGACGGTGGCGACTGTCATGAGGAACTGCTCGTCGAGGATAAAGCCGGAGAAAAGTTTCTTCACTGCGCTGATCATGACTTCATAGCCGGCAAGGAGCCAGGCAAGAATTATCAAGGCGATGGAGACGGTGTCTTGGGCGAAAGCATATTTGAACAAAAGGCCAAGCAAGAAGGCGCCAATAGAAAGGAAGAGAAGGACAAGCTTAACGTTTGCCTGTCGCTCAGTTTTCGGCGGGGACTCATGACAACAGCCGCAGGAAGATAGGCCTCCCTGCGCTTCATTTGCACAGGAAAGGTCGACCTTGTGCTCTTCATGCTTTTCGTGAATTAGATTATTGTTTTGCATTAACTTTTTCTGCTCCTGAAAGAAGTAAGATTATTCATTGATGTGCTCTTTGCCGACATCATAAAGGACTACTACGTGATCATCTGAGAGGCTGTAATAGATATATTTTCCATCTCGACGTGACTTTACAAGGTTGTTATGGCGGAGGAGGCGCAACTGATGGGATATGGCCGAATCAGAAAGTGAAAGCAGTTCGGCCAAGTCGCTGACACAAAGTTCGTTCAGACGCAAGGCAGCAATTATTTGAACACGTGTGCTGTCGCCCATAACGGAAAACAAGTCTGCCAGTCGCGACATCTCTTCATCGTGAGGCATTTCCTCTCTGATCGCTGATAAGTCACAGCGACAGTCGCTTTCTTTCTGTGTCATTATGATCCTCCTGTTTGTATTGTTATTAAAATATCATTTCGATACTTGCTCAAGTGTTAAATTGATAATACGAAACATCGTCCCTTTTGTCAAGAAAATTGACGGCACAAATGTGCTTGACGCTCTAATCCAGAAAAACTATACTTTAGCCACAAAGTCAATTTTCGTGCCAGGCACGAATCTTGACCACATAGAGTACAGATGATAATGAAAATTATCTGGGAAACAGGTGTGAATCCTGTGCGGTGCCGCCGCTGTAAGCGATTTGATTAACTCTAGGCTCAGGCCAGCCACTGACGTTTTGTTGGGAAGGTGGGGTTAATGGTTTAAAACCGATCGCAAGCCAGAAGACCGATCTGTATACTACAGAAGGATACAACGGAACATTGTTTCCCCTGAGCATGATATGTATAAACGGCTACAAATCTAGGATTTGTAGCTGTTTTTTAATTTCTCAGGAGATAAAAGGAGACAAAAACTCATTATTTCGAAGGAGGAATTAATGAAGAACAATTGGAGAAAGCATCTTGCTTTCATCATCGCTTTTATTCTAATTCTGGCCACAGTGCTGCAAGCCTGCGCGCCGGCACAGACAGATCCTGACGGCAGTCAAACGATGGCAGATCCCACTGTGGAGTCAAGCTTGCCTTCTCAGCCAGTGGCAGAGACAGAAGTCAGCGAAGAACCTGATGGCGAGGAAGCGATCAGTGGCAGGTTCGTCCTTGCCGGAATCGCCGAGGATGCGAGCGCCGAGAATCCCTATCAGATCTGGCTGGATCTTCCCTTTTCTGCAGAAGAAGGCACTGATGCCTGGAGTCTGACCCAGGAGATTCTCGAAGAAAACGACTACGCTCTCGTCGAATCTGAATGGGGCAATCATATCCAAAAGCTCACTCCCCCCGCAGATTCCGGACAAGTCGAGGCCGAAGCCGCCGTGACGAATGGTCCCGATTCAAGCTGGATGTGGTCTTATAACGACAATGTCGATCAGCCTGCGCATGAATATTTGCTACAGGACGGTGACGTGATCCGCTGGTATTTCACCAATAACTGGGCTGATGACTACACTGGCCATCCCGAAACCCATTTTACTGACGAAGGCAATTCTGTGCAGGTCAAAGCCGATGCCGAAAGACCTTCCGACTGGACAGCTTGGTGGTCCGCTTTTGCTTCTTCTATGGAGCACAACAACGTGAAAGAAATCGAACTCAGCCTCTCGGGCTTTGAGAGCGAAGAGCTCTTTACGTTCACACAAGAAGACGGAGACTGGTTCGATAGCTACTCAGATCCGCTACAGGTAGAAGAATGGATTTATCTGGTCTATTCCGACATTCTCTATAAAATCAATCAAGACGGAAGCATCGAAGATTCCGCTGCTCTGCAATTCCCGATCGATTCCAGTTCGCGCATAGCTTATGCCGACGGTCTCCTCTTAGTTCCCATGAAATACGGCAAAGTCCAAGCTCTGACTGCAGACAATTTGACTACAGCCTGGATTTCCGCTGCAGCCACCCAGATACTAGTGGAAGCCGAAGACAGCCCGGGCAGCAAAGTGCCACATTTTCAGCAATCACTTAGCTCCCTGACTGTCGCGGATGGCCTTGTCTACCAAGCTCTCTGCACTGTCGGTTGGAGTGAACGCTCTTTCGGCGGCAGCTTTCGCGCCCTGGACCTGAATGACGGCAGCGTTGTCTGGGACTACAGTTCGGATGAGTCCGGCTTTTATTGGACCGGTGGAGCTATTCATGAAGACAGAATTTTCGTCGGCAACGACAATGGTGAAATCATTGCCTTTGACCGCTTGACGGGAGAAATCCTTGAACAAAGCAGCTTACCCGCAGTAGATGGTCAGCCAGCTGCGATTCGTTCCAACATCGTGCTTCAGGACGACTTCCTCTTTTTTGTCTCAAAGGACGACGGCAGCCTCAATCGCATCGAAATTACTGACGGTAAATTGGGCAATCTCGAGCGCGTGCAATTCAGCGACAGCAGTACGGCCTCACCCACTATTCACGACGGCAAGGTTTATGTCGCCGGCAATAACAGCTTAGCTATCATCGATGCCGAGAGTATGCAGATTGAAAAAACTTACGAAATCGAAGGTTACATCCAGTCCACACCGCTCGTGCTCGAAGACGGCAGCGGACGCGTATTTGTATATTTCACGATCAATAATGAAACAGGCGGCATCTACGGCGTCGCCACAGACAGTGACACAGTTCACACGGTTTTTACACCTCACGAATCGCAGCAGAACTATTGTATGGCGACAGTGTCCGTGTCTCCCGACGGGACGCTCTACTACACGAATGATTCCCATACCTTCTTTGCGGTGCAATTGTTGGGGCTTAATTAAGGAATGATTTTATGCCGGTAAAGATAAGAAAAAAAGATAAGCAGCGTTCTGATCTCCGCCTTCTGACGCTGCTTCTAGTACTCATTCTTCTAGTCGCAACTGCTTGCCAGAGCCAGGAGGAGGCAGTCTCGGAAGGCAGTATCGAGGTTCTCCTGTCCGTTGATTGCAGCAATGCAGTAGCGGCGGGGGTGCCGGGAGCAGATACCTACGAGCCGGATGGTGCTGTTTTAACTGAGGCTAAGATCCTCGTGGCTGAGGAGAGCTCCGTCTTGGATACACTGCAAGCGAGCGATTTGATCGTCAACACCAGCACGGCTGTCCTCGGCGTTTACGTAAAGAGTATCCAAGGGATCAGCGAAGGCAAAGGGGGCTGGATTTTCTCTATAAATGGAGAATTCCCGCATACATCAGCTTCGAATGTGCCTGTTGAAGCGGGCGACGAAGTAGCCTTTTATTACACCGTGACTCCGGGCGATGTGCCCGGCTCACCCTACTAAAGCTTGTGCTTAAAAAGCGCAGCTAGGACGAAAGATATGCAGACTGGAAAACGAAAAAAGGTTAATTTGCGGGCGACACATCCCGCGCTATTGATACTCTATTTTTTCTCAGCAATAGTCTTTTCTATGTTGACGCTTAATCCTGCCTATCTTCTAATATCCTTCATTGCGGCACTCTGCCTGAATTTCTATCTGGAGGGTGTAGGGAAAACACTGCGTTTTCTCCGCTATTTCGTGCCGGTGCATTTGCTCCTGGTGCTAGCTAATGCACTTTTCAGCGGCAATGGGCTTACCGTCATCTTTTACCTGCGCGGGCGGCCTGTAACGCTGGAGAGCATTGTCTTCGGATTTGCGGCCGGTCTGATGCTGCTAACGATCCTGCTCTGGTTTCGCGCCTATCAGGAAGTCTCCAGCTCGGATCAAATAATTGCCATGGGCGGGAAGCGCTTTCCACAGACCAGCTTGCTGCTGGGCATGATACTGCGCTACGTGCCGGACACCCTTCAGCATGGTCAGAAAGTTAAGATGAGTCAGAATGCGCTCGTCGGGACAGAGAAGCTGCCGCGGAAGGAAAGGCTCGCTTTCTACACGAGGATGTCTACGGTCCTCATGAGCTGGAGTATGGAAAATGCTCTGGATACTAGTATCGCCATGCGGGCGAAAGGTTTCCCTTCAGAACAGCGCAGCAGCTATAAACGCGAACGCTTCAGCAGCTATGACGCCGTCGGAGTGGCCTTTCTTCTGCTCATGATTCTGCTGCAAATAGTAGGCTACGCTAGGGGTTTGACCGCGTTCCAATATTATCCAATTTTGAACTGGCAGACGGAGATGAGCAGCGAACTGATAGTGATCTTGACTGTGTATGCGCTCTTCTTGTTTTTCCCCTTTTATGTGGAGCTGGCCGACTGGTGGAGCCTCAAAAAGATCAGGCGAGCCGAAGAACAATTTAGTAACGAGCGCTTGAATCCTTGGCAGGCGCAAGAGAGCGGAGAGAGAAGTCAGGAGAAAGAGACGATTGTGAAGAAGAAGGAAAATGCACAGAGGATTGCTCCTCGAAGCGAATACCAAAGCGATTGCTACGACTCGGTCTACGCTGTTGAACTTGAGGATCTGTCTTTTACTTATCCGAACTCCGGGCAGAAGGCCCTGGACAATCTCTCTTTGCGCTTTGAACGTGGGAGTCTTATCCTCCTGACCGGAGCGTCAGGCAGCGGAAAAACGACCCTACTACGCGTGCTTGCTCCTGTTTTGACACCGGCGGGAGAGCTGAACGGCAACAGAATTATTTACGGGGAAGAGGCTGCGAGCTACGAAAGCGCTGAAAAAACTGTGCAAATCGGTTTCGTGCAGCAAAATCCGGACAATCAGATTATTCTCGATAGTGTTTGGCACGAGCTGGCTTTCGGGCTGGAGAATAAAGGATTGTCTCAGCAGGACATCGAAAGGCGCTTAGCAGAAACCTCCACCTTTTTCGGTATCAGCGATTGGATGGATCGCAAGGTGTCCGAATTATCAGGAGGCGAAAAACAGATCCTCAATCTCGCATCCAGCCTTGTGATGCAGCCGGACTTGCTGCTCTTGGATGAGCCGATAGCCCAACTCGACCCCATCTCCCGCAAGCGCTTTCTCTCTTTGCTGGGGCGTGTTCACGATGAAACGGGAACCACCATTGTCATCTCAGAACATGTCATTGACGATATCTTGCCGCACGCAGATAGTGTCATACAGTTGGAGGCTGGAGCGGTGAGCTTTTCTGGTGGGGTCGAAGCCTATCTGAGACATTTGACCGCTACGGACGATAAATTTCAGATTTCGATCCCCTTATCTGCGCGCATGGTAGCGCAGAACGGCGCCGGCAGCGAAGGTGAAACAGAAGCAGCCCTGCCTCTGACGGTGCGTGCTGGCAGGCAGTTTTTGCAAAAACACAAAGCCGAACTGGCAACAAAACCCGAAACCCCGACCCCTACTTCGCTCGATCTGAGCCAACGTACAAATATCCTAGAGGCGCGAGATCTCTGGTTCCGCTACGAAAAGGACGCGCCTTTTGTCCTGCGCGGAGCCTCTCTAACAATTAAAGAGGGCGAGTTGCATGCCCTTCTGGGTGGCAATGGCTCCGGCAAAAGCACATTGATGTATATTTTAAGTCGCAGCTTGCCGGCCCTACGCGGCAAGATAGTCAGGGCACCTGGTCAGGAAGTTGCCATGTTGAATCAGAACCCAATGTCGGTGTTTTCGCAGGACAGCGTCCGAGCTGAACTGATGGAGTTTCGCCAGCGCTTTTCCTACGATGAGAGCGACGTAAACTCCATCATGGAGCGTCTCAATCTGACTCATTTGGCCGAGCGACATCCCTACGATCTGTCCGGCGGAGAAATGCAGAAAACGGCCTTGGCTAAAGCGCTTCTGACGAAACCGAACTTGCTCTTGTTAGATGAACCGGTAAAAGGCTTAGATCCCGTAGCCAGACGCGAGCTCTCGCAGATATTAGTCGAATTGAAAGAAAGCGGAATGACGATGATTCTCATCACGCATGATTTAGATTTCATCTCACAACTGGCAGACCGCTGCTCCCTCATCTTCGACGGCCGCGTGGAAGGAACAGCCGATAGTAGAGAGTTCTTCGCAGACAATGCCTATTTCACGACGACAGCCCGCCGTTTGAGCAAGGGCATCCTGCCCGACATCGTGACCGAAGACGACTTGCTCGAGCGCCTGCGCTCGCTAAACGATAGGAGCTGAAGATGATTAAGCCAGAGCGCAGCCCACAGCAAGCCGACTCCTATATGCACCTGCCGGCGATCTTCTCTTTGATCCTACTACCGGTGGCGCTCTTGCTCCTGGCCTACTATCAGGTGGAACAGACAGCTCTCTTGTCTTTTGTGGCGGTGATCGCTGCACTCTTGCCCTTTTTTATCAGCTTTGAAAGACGCAAACTGGCTGTGCGCAACTTGCTCCCGATAGTAGTGATGACCGCTCTGGCAAGCGCCGGCCGTCTACTCTTCGCTGCTGTTCCTGGCTTCAAACCTGTTCTAGCGATCATCATCGTGACGGCCATAAGTTTCGGTCCCGCTAGCGGCTTTATGACGGGTGCTCTAACTGCCCTAGCCTCGAATCTGTTTTTTGGTCAAGGACCTTGGACTCCTTGGCAAATGTATGCTTTCGGACTTATTGGCTATCTAGCCGGCCTGCTGCAAGAGAAGGCTGCGTTCAAACGTCCGCTTTTCGTGTATATCTATGGTTTCTTCTCCGCCTTTCTTTACGGCATCATCCTCGACACCTGGCATGTCATCAGCTTTTTGAAGCCGATCACTTGGCAAGGAGCTATACTCGTGTTCGGCCAAGGTGCGATCTTTAACTTCCTCTTAGCTGTAGCGACGGTGGTTTTTCTTATTCCGATCAGAGCTCCTTGGACTCGCCAGCTTGAACGCATTAAGCAGAAATTCGGCCTTACTGCCGGCTGATATTTTCAACTTTTCTCGGCTCACGGGCCATAAATCATGAAAGATTACTCTGCTCATTTGGGAAAGAGCACATTTACTACACGCTAGTTTGGGCGAACGTGCTAAAATACTTGTGTATGCGTAATTAGCAACACTGTATAGAACTGCTCGCACGTCTTGCATCTGCAAGCACGTGCATGAAATAAAGGAACAATTGGAAGGAGATATTGTCCTGATGAAATTAGAAGCAAAAAGAATTAAACGACATATGGTCAGAACTTATGAATTTTGGCAGATGAATCTGCGCATCTTGGTTATCGCAGAGGACCAAAAGAAAGTCTTGGAGGATTTTGAGGATAAGCTGCCGGCGAGTGATAGCGGCTATCTGGCTTTTGCTTATCTAGATAACGAACTTCGCATAGCTTTCCTAGGAACAAGCGACGACGAGACTGATGAATACGAATTTTTCGATACAAAAGAGATCTTCACCATTCCGGCATCTGCTGTGCCAACCCTCTTGGTTCGCCTCGTGAAACTTAATGCAGAATTGGCTGAGAATGCTTTCATTCAACAGGCAATACAGGAACAGGCTAACAAAGCTTTGCCCATGAGCACGCTCACAATTCGCGCTCTCGATTCCTCACGCGATCCCGAAATACCTACTCGATTAAGAGCCTTCCGGATTGAAGACGAGAAGAAAATCCAAGAGCTTATAGAGCTTGATGCGATGCGGCAAGCGGCCTTGGAAGAAGCGGAAGAAAAAGCTGCCGCCGCCGCCAAGAAGGCGAAGAAAGCTAAGAAAAGGAATCGCGAAGAATTGGAAGAAGCAGCTGAAGCTGCTGAAGACGAGATCGAAGAAGTTTATGAGGACGAAAGCCTCATGCCCGAGATAAATATCGCGGACGAGTTGGCGAAATCCTTAGAAACCCTCTGGGTGTACGACCTGACTCCGGCCAATAATGGCGCTTGGCGAGCAAATCTGGAAGCGAACCTCAAAGGTTCCAAGTTAAAGGCCAACGATTTGGTTCATATAGAATTACGCTTTGTGGAAAGAGAAGATGACGAAATCGCTCTTGTCTTTGTCGATCCCGAAGCAGAGGTCGAAGATATTAAGATTGAAGTCAGCTCGCATGTCGCCACCAGATTACCTTGGCGTAAGGCTTATGAGTTGGAATGTTTGGAAAACCATGACTTCCACGAGACCTATTACCTGGGACGCAACGGCGAAGATAGCAAGCTGTTCAACAAGATAGTCGCCGACATTCGCCATGGTCGTTTGGATCCGGCTATGTATCTGGATATGGTGCAAAAAGAAGACGTCTCACTTGATTTCTCTCGCGAACTCTATCGTTGCCGTCACTGCGGCGATCTGCATGTAACTAGGCGCTTACGTTTGGTGACACCGGAAAGTACCATGTCCGAACCCTATTACTGTCCCAAATGCGGCGAGCGCTCTTCACAGGTGAAGCGCGTACATATCGCATCGTTGAATTGTCCTGTCTGTCACAGACCCTTAGATATGAAACCGGAAAAGGTTTGGTATGCGTCAGATGAAGAGGACGACAGCATCTTGCTGGAGGAATAAAATTCATGCGTTTTTTACTGCTCAATACCGGAGGCACGATTTCATCTATCAGCAGCAGTAAGGGCAAAAGGCCTGAGTTGAGCAGCGCTGATCTGCTGCGCCAGGCACTGCCCGTTAACAGCAAGTACTCCATTGAAGCGTTGGACATTATGCAACGCGACTCAACGGATATCGGACCTCAGGACTGGCGGGACTTAGCCCAGAATATCCTGGATTTGGATCGGCGAGAAGACTACGATGCCTATCTGATACTCCACGGTACGGATACGATGGCTTACAGTGCTGCCGCTCTTTCCTTTCTCTTGCGCGATTTTCCCAAAGCGGTTTTTCTGACCGGGTCTCAGCGCTCAGCAGATGAGGCGGATTATGATGGCATTGACAATATTAGTGACGCGATAGTGGCTGCACTGGAAATGTCAGCTGCCTATACCGGCGTCTTTGTTGTTTTTGCCGGACAAGTGATTCACGGCTGCCATGCTGTGAAAACAGATACCAAAGACCTGAGAGCTTTTTCTTCGATTGGAGCACCGCCGGTTGCGGAAATACAAGATGAAACGCTGACCGCAAACGTTAAGTGGCGTGAACTTCTGACGAGGCGCAGGCAGACAATACAACGCCTATATGTGCCGGAAGAAAGAGAATTACTCATCGATCCTATGGATCCTCATGTTTTAGTTATCCAGATGACCCCGGGCCTAGATCCGGTCTTGCTGCCGCAGTTAGCGCGCGGAGACTGGCCCTTGCGCGCCCTGATCTTAGAAGGTTTCGGTAGCGGAGGAATTCCCGTCACACCGCGCGATTACTACCCCTATCTGAAGCAATTAATCTCTGACGGTGTTCTCGTGATTCTGGGTACACAAGTCATGTCCAAAGATGAAGATCTCACTAGGTATGAAGTGGGTCAGCGAACCGATGGACTGGGTCTACTTGCCCAGGGTGGGCTTACGACTGAGGCGGCTCTGGCCAAAACAATGTGGATACTACCGCAGGCTCGAGATCGCGCCATGCTGGCTACTTTATATCAAGAAGATTTTGCCTTTGAACATCCCCAAAATTAAGGAGTCAAAAATGAAAATCTATGATATCAGCCGTCCTTTAAATGACGAAACAGCCGTTTATAAGAATAATGAAAATATGATTTTCGAAATACCGAGCAAGTCCGAAATGAAGACTAATTTCCATATCGGCACTCATGTTGATGCCCCTTACCACATGCAGGAGAACGGCAAGAAGATGGTCGAGATGGATCTGAAACTCTATTATGGTCCTAGCACGGTCTATGATTTGACAGAACTTGAAGATGCCATTAATCGTTCCGATCTGGAAAAGCTAGAGCTTCAGCCCGATGACATCGTGCTCTTCAAAACCCGCAATTCTTATGATGACGCTTGGAATCCAAAGTTCGTTTATCTGGCACCTGATGCTGCTCGTTACTTGGCGGAGATCGGCGTGCGCAGCGTAGCCTTGGACGCCATGAGCATAGAACGTAATACTGAAGATCACGAAACTCATCACATCCTCTTTGACGCCGGCATTGGCCTAATTGAAGACGTACGCCTCGCAGATGTTCCTGCAGGCCGCTACACGCTCAGCGCCTTGCCTTTGGCAATGACTGAGGCCGAAGCTTCACCCACCAGGGCCATACTTATCGAGGAATAGTCACGTCGCCTTTGGCGATAATATCGATCACGTTATCGATCGAGGCAATTAGATCGGCGTCTATCTCGTCGGCGTAGTCTTCCACGACGATTAATTCTTCTTTTACCCCACAGGAAATGCTCTCCTCGGATAGTTCTCCGCTGCGGAAAAGCTCGTAGGCGTAGAGGAAAGCTTCGCCCCTCTTGAGCAGGACCTTAGCACTCACAGGATCATAAAAAAGATTAGGATCATCCTGAGGCTCATTTGGACGAGTAGCTCCCGGGGACCAGGACGGCACTGTGCCTGCGGTCGGAATAGGAGCCGGCGTTGTCTCGCTTTCAGTCTCGTTCGTTGTCTCGCTTTCCGTCTCAGCAGTACTTTCGTCCGGATCATCCTCGCCCTCGTTCGGCTCAGTGGGTTCATTCACGGGATTTGGCAGTTTCACATCAGCTTCCGTGCTTACAATTACCAAGCCCGCTTCTCGCGCCTCATACATAGCGCTGGCGGATGCCCCTCCGGCCATAATCGCCAGTATGGCAGGTTCGTAATTTGCGATCAGTTGCTCAGTTTGAATCGAAGCGTCCTTTTGCTCGAAATCCAATTCAACACTATGCACACGCGCAGAAGGGTTCACGTAATTTGCTCCTGCTGTAAAAGCTTCGGTGAAGGCGATCTCAGAGTTTTCCGGATATTTGGCGACTAGGCCGATGTCATCTTCCTGAGAAAGGACAGAACTTACAGCTCCGAGCAAGAAGCTTTGCTCTTCTTCTCTGAAGTTAATGCTGACTAGGTTCGGAAGTGTTGTCTCGCCCCCCGCAAGAAAGAACATGGTCTCGGAGTTATCCTCAGCGATCTCTAAGGCTGCTTCGCTGAAAAGTGGAGAGTCGAAAAAGATGACCTTATATCCTGCTCTGATCAAGCGCTCAACTATAGCAGAAGCGGCTGACGGCAGTACGTTTTCCACGTATCTGCACTCCGCGTTGCCGGCGGCAATCAGCTGCAGCCCGCGGTATGTGTCTGCTCCGGAGTCGCTCGTTATAGACTCAGCCATTATGAAGGCTACTTGATCGCGTTCGCCGGGCTCAAGGAAGCCAGGTGTCCGATCTTCTGTCCGAGGATTCTTCGTCGTATCCGGCCCGGAAGGCTCTTCTTCCGGATCACAAGCTGCCATTGTCAGCAGCGAAAATATCATTAATAGAAGCAGAAAGAAAACGCCACAATAGTCGCACTTTCTCCTGAATGTTGTTTTTTTATTTTTCAAATTATGCATCACAAATCACTCCTGACCTGACATGCTCTTTAATTGTACAAATAGTCCGTAGAAATACTATCATAGTTTACAAGCAAGCGATATTGCACCCGCTCAATTGACTTTAATTCGTATTCGATTTGAGATTTAAGGCTGAAAAGCGGCCAAGACAGTTGCGGCATCCTCGGTTTCATACCAGGCAAGCAGCAAGTCGACAACGCCACCGTAGCTTTTGACGCCGTCTTCTTCACGATTGGCTCTGAGATAGCTATCGTTAATCTGAGTGGAAACTTCGGCTATAGGTGTTTCGTAGGCCTTCCAGTAAATACTTTCATTATTCAGGTCCTGCGCGATTAGATCTGTAACGGTTTCAGCGTAGACTGCAGACCAGCGTTCCCGATCTTCAAGCGCCAACCTCCTAGAGAGGTCCTTCCAAGCGCTGATCAGTCCCGAATATTGCCAAACAGGATCCGGATGGACGAAACAGCTAAGTAAGGCGACGAAATCAGTCTCGTTCTCGCGGGCGAAGCCTCGAGTATGTGCCAATTCGTGTGCTATCGTCGCTGGAATCATGAAATCCGGCTGGTCGATATTAATATTTGCCTCAACCCACATCGGCACGTACATGCCCACTATCTTAGTGTAAGACCAGTATCTCGAAAGCAAGACCGCCTTGGGCTTGCTGCGAATAGGGCTGGAGAGAGCCGACCAACGCTCGCCGGCAAGATCCCAGCCAAGATAAGCTTCTTGCTGCAGCTCTTTAATGGTGCCTGCGTATATGTTGCCGTCTCCATCTTCGGGGAGTTTGGCTCTGACATTCGCCGCTGCTAGTCCGAAACCGCGCATAGCTCTTTCCAGCTCCTCTATAGGACGGTCTTTGACATCGATTTCCAAGGCATCTGCCACAGGGGAGCGAGCATAGTTGATGCCGAGCAAGGCGAGGAAGAGCGAGAACATTATCAAAGCTACGCTTGCAAGAATGAGGCTGCCCCGCAAGACGCGACGCCAGCGCTGTGACTTGTTTCTTATCAGGCGGACGATAGCAAAGACAAGCAAGGCCAGCAGGGCAGGCACACCTAGGACTACTAAGATTTCTGTCAAAGAGAGTGGAAGGAGTCCTGTGAGACCAGTGACTACTCTGGCTAGAGGTGTGAAAATCTTGGCAGTATAAAAATCGGCAACATTGCTGTTGTTAAAGGCGATCGCACGCAAGATAAGCAGGACAGACGTAAGAAAAACAGCTACTAAGAAGAAAATCAAAGAGCGCCTAAGGTGAGGTTTTGGTCTATTAGAGTCTGAATGTTTCTTATTCTGCACGGGACACTCGCTTCGGCTTTTGTCCCATTATTGCATAAATAAGTAGGGCTAGTCTATTTTATTGATTAATCCTCCACATAATGCTTGATCACATTTTGCGTATCTTTGTCAAAAAGATGAACTCTGTCGATCTGGGGCAAAAACGAGACGATATCTCCTGCTTTAAGTTTGGTATCGGCACCGGTCTTGATAGTATGCAGTTGGTCTTGCACATAGACATGGAGTTGAACTTCGTTACCCAGCAATTCAGTTACGAAGATTTCGGCCTTGATGCCGTCCTCCGCCACGAAGTTTATATGTTCAGGACGCGCCCCGAAGATAATTTCCTTATTCAGGTAGGGCCTGACATTGTCTACATTTTCAACGTCGATGGGGAAACGAAAGACGCCAAAGTGATTATTGTCGCCTTCGAGTACAAATCGCCCATCAGTTTCAGTTAAGCGCACGTTATAAAAGTTCATCTGCGGCGATCCTATAAAGCCTGCTACAAAGAGATTCTCCGGTCGATTATAGACCGTTTCAGGTGTTGCCACCTGCATAATATGTCCTTCATTCATAACGCAGATGCGGCTACCCATGGTCATAGCTTCGGTCTGATCGTGAGTTACGTAGACGAAGGTCGTGTTGAGGTCATCGTGCAATTTGATTAATTCAGCCCGCATCTGGACACGTAGTTTCGCATCAAGGTTGGAGAGAGGTTCATCCATCAAGAAAACGCGCGGATGCCTGACAATCGCCCGGCCGAGAGCGACACGCTGGCGTTGTCCACCTGATAAAGCCTTAGGCTTCTTGTCCAGCTGCGTGGCAATATCCAGAATCTCTGCCGCCTCTTCGATCCTTTCCTTGATCACTTCTTTATCCAGCTTCTGGATTTTCAGCCCGAAAGCCAGATTTTCGTAGACCGACATATGAGGATAGAGAGCATAGTTTTGAAAGACCATGGCAATGTTTCTATCACGCGGATCGACATCGTTCATTAGTTCGTCACCGATATAGAGTTCTCCGGACGATATCTCTTCCAAGCCGGCTATCATTCTCAGCGTAGTTGTCTTACCACAACCGGAAGGACCGACCAGCACGATGAATTCACCATCCTCGATCTCCAAGTTAATGGATTTTACAGCTTCGAACTTATTGTCGTAGATTTTTGTCAGGTTTTTTAATGTAATCCCAGCCATTCTTATGCCTCCAACCAATTTATTATGTATGATGATGCGTCAGCGATCGTTGCGAATACAGCGTCCGCCTCATCGAGGTCCTCGTCTCCAATTCCTACTGCAGTCATGCCTGCAGTCTTTATACTTCTGATGCCTGCTCGGGCATCTTCTATTCCCAGGCAGTCCTCAGCCGGAAGTCCCAAAACTTCAGAAGCTTTGAGGAAAGTGTCCGGAAAAGGCTTGCCCCGCTCAACTTCAGTAGGATCAATAATTACGTCGAATAGATCCTCGATTTCCATGTTCTCCACCAGCTGAGCCGCGTTTTGGCTTGCGGACACTAAGCCGAGGAGGAAGCCCTTTTCTTTGATCTCTTCCAGTAGCTCTCTTGCTCCGGGATAGAGTTTGTCCGGCGTGAAATGGCTGATAGATTCCTGATAATAATTATTCTTTCTATCTGCCAACTCCTGCTTTTCATCGTCTGAATAGTCCAAGCCGAAATAGGCTAAGATTCTATCCAGAGATTCCATGCGGGAAATGCCACGAAGGCTGTCGCGGAATTTTTCCGGTAAGATCAAACCGAGATCCGTGCTCATGCGTTTCCATGCTTCGTAGTGATTGTCGGACGTACCGGTCAAAACACCGTCCAAATCAAAGAGCGCCGCCTTCTGGCCTAAGAGCCTGCGTTCGCCGTTTACGATTACCTCGGCAGGAGAACCGCTGATCTTCTTTATGTCTGTCATATCTTCAGATATGAGCACTTCGAGTACAGAGGAACGCCAGGTGAATCTGATTTTTATACGCCCCAGTCTTTCGTGGACATAAGGATCGATGTGCAGGCCCTCTTCGTCAAGGCTGAGACCGCCAAATCCAGCCAGGACCGAAAGAATAGAACCGCCGATATTGGCCATGTGCAAACCGTCAGCAGTGTTCCTGTTGAGATCTTTCAAATCCAGATTAACGGAATCCATAAAGTGCTTATAGGCCAGGACGTCGTCCTTCAGCCTACAGGCGACAAGAACCGTAACGGAGGGAGACAGAGAGGAATCATGAGTGTTGATAGCTTCGTAGTAGTAGAAGGTGCGCTTCATGACCTCTTCATCCACATCGGGAACGAGAAATAAGGCCAGTGCGGTATCTGCCTGTTTCAGTATCTGATATCTATAGATCGTCAAGGGATGATAGTGCAAGAGGAGCGGCCTGGCCTCGCTCTCTTTCGGCCATTGAGCTTTGGAGAGGAAAGTGGAGTCTTGTCCCAGGATGCCTTTTTCCTCATCGTAGATATAGACCATCTCCTGCGCGGCACGGCCCATCGCTTCAATCTCATCTTCTCTGATTTGGAGATGTTCATTCAGCCGCAGCCATTCACTAGGCCTTTCGGCCTCGAGGATGTGCCACATCTTTACGGCCCATTGCAAATTGTACTGTGCCATCTTATTGGTGTAATAGTTGTCGGACACCATCGCAGTATATTCGTCAGGGCCGGTGACACCGTGGATGTGGAAACCGTCGTTTTGGAAAGAACCGATTTCTAGTGCTGTCCTAGCCGTCTCAATGACCAGTTCCATGGCGTACTTGGCTAGGTAATCGAGATCCTTAGTTGCCAGCCAGTATTGAATGAAGGTGTACGCTATATCGAAACTCACATGATACTGGGCAGTGCCGGCAGGGAAATAACTAGAAGACTCGATCCCGGAGATTGTTCTCCAGGGGAAACAGGCTCCTTTTCTGTGTCCCAGTTCTCTGGCGCGCTCGCGAGCTTGCGGGAGGATATTGAAGCGGTAGAGAAGCAGGTTCTTTGCTCGTTTTTTATCCCAGAAGAGCCAGACAGGAAAGAGGAACATTTCCGTGTCCCAGAAATAGTGTCCCTCGTAGCCTTCGCCGCTCAAGCCCTTGGCCGAGATGTTCCCGTGAATATCCTGGGTGGTCGCTTGCAAGAGATGAAATTCCGTAAACTGCATAGTTGCGTCCAGCTGAGGATTGTCGAGGAATTCGATAGCGGCTTTATTATCGAAGTCTTTTAAGAAGGCTTTCTGCTCCTTGTAGAGCTCCTCTTTTTCAATGAAATCGCATTCATTATCCCTGATGCTATCCCAATATTTGACCAAACGCGTTAGTTCCAGTTTGCCTTCTTGAGTGTAAGAGATATTCAGCTCGTCCTCAGTCAAGACAGCAGCAGAATCAAAAGAACCGTCATCGACGAAATCAATTTTCACCTCGATGTCAGAATTGATGGTCTTAAGACGGATAGCACCCTCGCTGGCTTCGTAAGAAACATCTTTTGTCTCGATGAGAACTATGGAACTCGAAGCGATGCGTGGATCGCCTTCGCTCGTCATGTTTCTTATTTCAAAATCGAAATGGTTTTTGACTTCGATTTCGCCGTCATATTCGATGAGCAAAGACCAAGATCTCAACTCCTTATAAGGGAAGGAGAAGAGCTGCTCGAAACTGAGCTTCGCTATTTTCCCACTATCAGTCTCATAAGTGTAACTGCGCCGGGAGAGACCCTTTTCGAAGTCCAGTTCCCGCACGAAATCCTCAATTGGACCGTCCGGTTCAACTTCCTCCTCATCAAGGAAGATTGTTATATCGAACAAGTCAATCAGGTTGGGCATTCTATCCGCTATCATCGGGAAACCGGAGGCCCATTCAGCATAGTTCAGCGGAATGCGCTCGTAGATGCCATTCATGTAATTGCCACGGACAGATCCGGGATAATCAAATTCTTCCAAATAGCCTCTGGCTCCGATATAGCCGTTGCCCAAGGACATTAAGCTTTCTAAAAGCGGCAACCTCTCGAGATCAAAGCCTTCTTCAATGTATTTCTTCAAATCATCACTCCTTCAATGCGCCGGAGGTCAATCCGGATACAATTTGTCGTTGGAAGAGAATTACGATAATTAAAGTTGGTATGGTTACCAATATAGTAGCAGCAGTAACCTGTCCCCAGAAAATTTCGAATTGTCCCCTCAAGAACGAAATACTTACCGTTGCCGTGCGCCAAGCCTCGTTTGTGTTCAAGGTCAGCGAGAGGAGGAATTCGTTCCAGGCACCGATAAAGACTATAATCGCTGCGGTGAAAATCCCCGGCGCTGCCAGCGGCAAGACTATCTTGAAGAAGGTGTTGAGTTTGGATGAGCCGTCCATGGTCGCCGACTCCTCCATTTCTTTTGGTATCTGGGCAAAGTGCGTTATCAGGATAAAGGTCGCTACCGGCAAGGTTATGTTGGAGTAGGGCAAAGATATGTAATAACTATTGGTCCAGCCTAGATTGATGAAAATCCGATAGATCGGGCCGATCACTATCATTTGTGGGAACATTGAGATGGCCAGAATGACTACAGTTAGGAGCTTTTTGAATTTGAAATCCAATCTGGCGATAGCATAAGCCCCCAAGGAAGCAACGAAGGTGACGTATACGGTTGTTATCGTAGAGATCACCAACGAGTTCTTTAATGCATTAAGGATCGGGGTCTGGAACACCAGTCGATAGTTTTCCAAGGTGAAGTTAGCCCCTCTTAAGTTGAGTGCGTTTCGTCCCCAAATTTCCGACTCCGGTCGGAATGATGTAATCGCTACCCAGACAAATGGAAATAAAATAATAAAAAGATAGAGAACCATTACTACTTTGAATAGGGTTGATGTTTTTACTTTATTCATGCCAGCACCTACACATTCTGTCCTAAGATGTCAACATCGAGCGCCTTCGCGTACACGAACGTAACGATGCCAACCACCAGTGCCATGATTAAGACTATAGCTGATCCGTAACCGAAACGGGTTTGCGAGAACATTACTCTGTACGCATAAAGCGAGATCGATTCGGTAGTGCCGCCGGGGCCACCTCCTGTTAGAACATAGATCAGATCGAGAATCCTGAAGGCATCCAGAGTTCTAAAGAGTAACGCTACGAAAATTGACGGTTTCAATAAGGGCAACGTAATGTGTCTGAATTGCTGCCATTTACTCGCGCCCTCCAGAGATGAAGATTCGTAGAGGTTATTGGGAATAGTCTGTAAGCCTCCCAGAAGCAGAAGGGCCATGTAGGGCGTTGTTTTCCACACGTCAGCAATAATAATGCCCATAAGTGCATTGCCTGACGAATTGAGCATAGAGGCCGGTGACTGTATCAAGCCTATGTAGGAAAACACGTGTGAGACTATTCCGCTGGAGCCGTTATAGAGATAGCTCCAAATCAAGGCGGCGACTGCTGTCGGGATCGCCCAGGGTATCAGGGAGAAAGTTCTGATGATGCCGCGCCCTTTAAACGGTTGGTTCATGATCAAAGCTAAAGCTAAGCCCAATACCAGCTCTAAGAATACTGAGATAGCCGTAAAAATAACTGTGAATAATAAAGTAGAGTGTACTCGTCTGTCCTGAATGACTTTTCCGAAATTATCCAGACCGCTGAAATTCGGTTCGATAATTGTGGTCTCAAATTCTCCAGCAACAGCCATCGTGTCTTCGGGGGAGTAAAACTCATCGTCCATGGCATAAAGCTCTTCGAGCTGGCTGACAATGTGTCCTTGTTGTGCCATAAAGTCGTTTTGTTTGCTTTCGTTGACCTGAACTATCGCACGCATATCGCTAGTCGCCAGTTCATCAGCGACATAGTCCTCGAACTCCGCTAAGTCCTGTTTTATTTCATCTATTTTCATCAGGGTCGCTTCATTCTGGGCGTAGCCTTCGTCAAAACCCAGATAGAAATTCAGATAATCGACCGTCTCCTGATTAAGTTGCAGGTTTACGTGCGAGCGAAAATAAGTATCGTTTCTTGAGCGATCATTAAGCTGCATATCAAAAAACGAATACTGTAGCGTAAAGAGAATAGGCAATACTGAAAATAAAACAATTATCAATACAACGGGAAAGGTCAGCACATACCCCGCTTTTCGATCCACCCATTTTGAAAATTTCTTCATAGCAACCTCTTCTAGTCTCTGGGTGTCATTTTGACAAAAAAGAAATGTTAGCTTTGACCTAAGCCAAAGCTAACATTTAGTTTACTTACTTCTATTCGTCAGGCAGTGCCTCTTCAATTCTGGCTGCTGCGTCTTCCAAATCAGTGTTGCCGGAGAGATATTCGTGTGTAGCGATCTGAATCAGGTCACTTACCTCAGAATAGTTTGCTACTACCGGTCGTGAGATGGTGTTCGACAGAGCGTTTTGGAAGCCTTCGCTGGTGAGAAGCGCATTAGATGCTAGTACTTCATCATCTTGCAAGAGGGCATCAAAACCAGGCAGGTAACTACCTTCGATTGCATTGATCTTCTGTCCTTCAGGTCCAGCCACGAAGGAGATGAACGCTCTCGCACCTTCAGGGTTTTCAGAATAGGCATTGACTCCCAAGAGCCAGCCGCCTACTGAACCGCCTTCAGGCAGTGGAGCATATCCGATTTGTTCGATTTTGACATCGTAATCACCGGACTGCAACATACCGTTTACATACGGCCAGTTTCTGGCGAAGACTGTTTCTCCGTTAAGGAGAGAGTTTGCTGTTTCGCCTTCAGTGTAAGTGAGGATATCAGGCGGGGTGAGTTCGTTGTCAATGGTCGATTTCATTCTCTCCAAGCCGCCGGAAATGTCAGCCCAATTGCCGGTAAACTCATTGATGTTTACTGTGAGACCTTCATACTGCATCGCTTGGTAGGTCATTCCGTACTCAGTGCCTTCTTCGCCCATGTACATTTCTGCCATGGCAAAGAGATCATCCCAGCTGTAGTCGCCAGACTCTAAAGTCGCAGCATCTTCTTCAGAGAGGATGTCGGATCTGTAATAAATAAATCCTAGGTCAGGGAAGTAAGGTAAGACATAGTTCTTGCCGGCATATCTACCTGAGGCCATTGAACCTGCGTTAAAGTCTGCAGGTGTCCACTCGTTTTCAACGAGTAAGTCGTCAAGAGGGGCAATGTAACCGGCCGCGGCGAATTCGCCTGCCCAGACAACGTCCATAGAAATGACGTCGTATTCACTACTTTCTGCTGAAAGTGAGTTTAAGAGCTGATCATGCATCTGACCTGAGTCGTTTGACATGATGGTGGCTTCAGCTTCGAACTCGTCACTTTGCTCATTGAAGGCCGCAATCAGGGCGTCCAATGCGGGTGTTGAGTCTGCCTGAACGGCAAAGCTTACTTTAGTCTTTGTTCCGGGTTCTTCCGGATCGGTTGGTTCTTCACCTGGATCAGTTGGTTCTTCACCCGGATCTGTCATGCCGGGGTCTGTTCCACCAGGTGGATCCGTCTCTACCGGATCACTGGGAGCACAAGCTGCAACTAATAATATTAGCGACAGCAGTAACGCGAAAGCGATACTTGTTCTCTTTTTCATGTTTTTTCCTCCTTATACTTGCTTGCAAGATCTAAACTTGCTTGCGGTACCGTACATCAAGCTCATAAGGCTTTCTGCCGAAACAAAGGAGCTAAGGCAAAAGCCTTAATCACAAGATATTATATATATAATATAACATCAACTAAAATTTGTTTTTGCACCTTGCATATATTTAAAGCTTTTTCCCTAGCGCTCTTGTAAACAAATCTATACACAAAAGAAGAAGTGCGTAGTATTGCATGTTACATGCGATTTTTGTGGTTTTTTGCTCGGGTCATTTTCGTGGAAATTCTATCTTGGAAAAAGCCTGCTCCAATAACCCTTTGTGCTATTCTAGTAGCATCAATATCAGCAAAATATTTTTGCGCGAAACCGGGGGCAAATGTGAACGAAAGATACTTTTTGAATCAACTTGAAGACGAGCTGGTAATAGCTCTAGGTTGCACAGAACCAATAGCTGTTGCTTATGCTGCAGCATTGGCTAGAAAAGAGTCAGGTTGCGATGAGATCGAGAGCATGCGTGTCTCCGCCAGTGTGAACATCTACAAGAACGCTATGGGCGTTACTATTCCTGGTACGCAAGAGAAAGGCGTCGCTATGGCTGCGGCCCTCGGAGCTGTTGCCGGAGATGCTGAGCGTGCACTAGAAGTGCTGGAAGGTCTTCAAGAAGAGGAAGTCGAAGCGGCCCGCACACTGATAAAAGAAGAGAAAGTACAGCTCGAGGTTTCCGGGCATGATCCCCTTCTCTATATTAAAGTTACGATAAAAACTGCCGGCGGTAGCGGATCGGCAGTCATAGCTTATAAACACGATTTAATCTTGGAGCTTGGCCGCGATGGTGAGCTCGTCTACCAGAACGATATGCAAGTGTCACAGGATCCGGAAGATGCCTTAGTTGAAGGAGACATAGCTAATATCTGGCAATTCGCTCAGACCGTCGATCCCTCACACTTGGGGAAGATCGAAGATGCACTGGACCTGAATATGAAGATCGCCGATGCCGGACTAGAAGAGAAATACGGACTCGAAGTAGGCACATCCATCAGAGAGCAAATGGATAAGCTCTCTCTCTCAGATTATTGTGCTTCGCGCACGGCCGCAGCTGCAGATGCTCGCATGGCCGGTGCCATTTATCCGGTGATGGGCAATTCAGGTAGTGGCAATCAGGGTCTGACTGCCACTGTTTCGGTCGTAGCCGCCGCAGAATATCTGGGCAGTGAGCGAGAGGCTTTGCTCCGCGCCGTCACGCTCAGCCATTTACTGGCTATTCATGTGAAGAAAGCTTTCGGCCGCTTGTCGCCTCTTTGCGGTGCAGTACCCGCTTCAATCGGAGCAGCGGGTGGCATAGTCATGCTCATGGGTGGAGGTCTGGAAGAAGTAATAGCCGCAGCCCAAAACATGTTCGGTACTTTAACCGGCATGATCTGTGATGGTGCCAAAGCCGGCTGTGCCCTCAAAGTCTCCATCTGCATCTATGCCGCCGTACAGGCAGCTGTAGTTGCCATGCAAGGCCATTCCATAATGATGACGGATGGCATGATCGGTTCCGACGTCGAAGAGAGCATGAGAAACGTAAGTCATATTTCCAAAGAAGGCATGGCAGAGATGGATAGTACACTGCTAAAAATAATGATGAACAAACAGGCGAAGGATCTTGAAACAAACTAAATATTAAGTTATACTTCTAAGCGTCGCGCTCCTGGTGCGAGAGATCACTCGCTTGCGCGGGTGTAGTTCAATGGCAGAACATCAGCTTCCCAAGCTGAATACGGGGGTTCGATTCCCCTCACCCGCTCCAAAGAGCGGAGAAACAATAAGTGCCTTCTTAGCTCAGTAGGTAGAGCGCATCCATGGTAAGGATGAGGTCAAGGGTTCAATTCCCTTAGAAGGCTCCAAGACCCCTGTAACGAAAGTTGTAGGGGTTTTTTGTTTCTGTCAAGGAATTCACATTTGGTGCCAGGCACGAAACTTTACTAGAAGCCAAGGTGAAATCACCTCGGCTTCTAGAATGTAGAAATTAGAACTATATAGTTTCTTTTTCGCGTACTCGCCGTAAGATCAAAGTCAGGCTGAAGAAGACCAGCGCCATCAGCAACATAATCCCGATATTCTGCAAGACACTCGTCAAATCAATTGTCTGCGTGTAAGCAGCCTCTTCCAATATGTACTGATTCGATACGTCCCAATAAGTAGGGAGGAAAGAAAAGGCTGTTTGCAATGGTTGCCAAATTATCTCGCGAGGAATAAAAATGCCGGTGGCGAAGGCCGTGGCCAGCGCTATGATTGTGCCCAGGAAAGAAGTCGTTCCTTCGCTGGGAAAAATGTGCGTCAAGAGCAAGACCAGAGTAGAAATCGACAAGACGTGAGTCAGGCTCGAGAGTAGCATCCAGCGGACGCTAGTTTCACCGATGACTGAAAAACCGGTAAGCAGCATCATTACCAGGGCCATCAGTATCCAAATCAAGAGCATGACAATAAAGGCACTGATGAAAAGCCACATCGTCCGCTTCCTTCCCGGATAACCACTGACAAGATCGCGGCGCTTAAGCGTCGGCTCTTCCACAACTGTTATGGCACGACCCACGGTCATGAAACCTAAGGCCAGCAGTATGTAGTTGAGATAGCGCAGGTAGGTGGCAACGATAGCAACGTCGCCGCCGTTCTCTGTGGACAGAATAGTACCCTCGACCTCGCTGCTCATTATTTCATCGACCAAATCTAGGGTAGCCTCAGCCTCTGCTGCCGGCACAGTACCGCCGTATGCAATGCGGAAATTGTCCCAAGTCATAAGATAGCTCTCTATCTGGCTGTCGACTAGCTGGTTTAAGCCGTCGCTATAATTGGTATAAGTGGTCAGGTCGGCATAGTTGCCACTATTGCCAAAGGCGGCTTCAAAACCAGCCGGGATGCTGACTGCATAACTGATCCGATCTTCAAAGATGGCATCGCCGATCACAGTGGCGTCTTCCTCAATCTCTACCTTTTCATTCTTGCTATAGAGAAACCTCGTAAAGTGTCGCGACAGTGCGGAATCGTCATGATCAAAGACGACGATTTTCGGCTCATAGAGACTGAGTTGCTCCAGATCAGGCGAGACGCTCATTATTAATGAGGCAAAGATTACTAAAAAAATCACAAGATAAGGTATGAGTGTGCTGCGATAGCTATATAAGAGCTTGAGAAAATGCTTAAACACTTTCATAGCGCGTCCTCCTGATTCCAAGTAGAGTTAAGGCGAAACAGACAGCTATGTAGATGCCCAAACCCTGCAGCTGAGCAATATAGCGGCTTAAGTCCGTTCCGGCATACAGAGCGTGCAGTCCATTCGTAACACGTCCCAGCGGATTGATATTGTGTAGCCAAGGAACATATTGCATAACCAGAGTGTGCAGTTCACTGGCCATCATGCCGGAGGCCATAGCGAAGAGCAGCGGTAAGCTAATAGACAGCGCAACTTTTGGTCCTTGTCCTGTGGGGACGAGGGAGCCGATTGCGGTGCCGGTAAAGATGGCGGCACTTGTGCCCAAGAGGAGTAGCGCTATGATGCGCAAATGATCACCGCCGTAATCGATGCCCAACACCTGTGTAAAACCGTAAGCCAAAACAACCAAAAGCAGATGTGTCAACCAACGCGGAATTAGAGCCCCGAAGAAATGAGTCCACTTGCTGAGCGGCGCTACAGCTTTGCGCAGCGCCTGAGGAGATTGACCAGGCTCGATACTTTCGATAACGTCCGTGCCGCTACTGATAGGGAAGAAAGATACATAAGCTAAGGCAGCGAAGAAGAAGATAAACTCAGACAAGATCGCCTTGCTGCGCCCTTCTTTAACAATACCCAAAAAGCGATTAGCCTCAACTTCTGCGACATCCGCTGGCGGCGTAAATTTACCTTCAGCATAGCCGGCAGTTAAAACCTCTTGGGTTGTGCTCATGCGTTCATAAGATGACAGTGCTTCATGTAGAACTGTAGCCGCTATTCGACGGATTGGGTTGACTTTGAAACTGAGCTCGTCATCGATTAGGATCATTGCATCAATCTTGTCTTCTTCTAGCCAAGTTGTAGCTTCACTTTCCTCTCCCTCGACAAATACGAATAGTGACTCCTCATTATTCGAAAAGATGATTTCTTCATCCTGCCAGCTCCCTTCTTCACCGGCAAAAGCTAGAAAGGTCTTTAGCCCATCGACCTCGCTCCGTTCGACCGCAGCGTGCCCCGGCACCAGAGCCAAGTGAATAGTGTCAAGGCCGGAATTCGTATCCGATAAGGAAAAGAGAGCCATAAAGAAGATTGCCAGGTAGGCAAAGGGGAAGACTATATTCCAGATTAAGTTCGGTCTATTGCGAACGTAAGTTTTAAAACCATATTTCAGCAGATGTCTAAGCATGGTCACGTAGCTCCTTGCCTGTAATTTCAAGGAAGACATCATTGAGGGTCGGGTTTTCGCTAGTGACACTTACAGGTGTGAAACCGGCCTCAGTCAGGATTTGCAATACAGCCAAGAGGTTATTGCCGCCCTGCTTCATCGTCAGATTGAGATTGCCTTCCTGATAAGAGAGTGAGTCCACGCTCGGATTGCTTTGCAGCCGTTCAACTAAGCTATCCGGCAGATTGTAGACGACAATCTTTATCGATTCGCTGATAGAAGACATGGCAATTATTTCGTCGTTGCTACCGCTGACTAGGATTTTGCCGTGATCTAAAATCGCTAAGCGGTCACAGAGGAATTCAACTTCTTCCATATAGTGCGTAGTGTAGATGATGGTGGAACCCTCGTTGCGCAGCTGCTTAATACCTTCCAAAATGCGATTTCTCGTCTGCGGATCAACTGCTACCGTCGGCTCATCTAGGAAGATCAGGCGCGGTTTATGGGCGATGCCACAGGCTAGGTTCAACCGGCGCAGCAGACCGCCCGAGAGCTTGCGTGGAAGGAAAGTTTTGAAATCATTAAGTTGAACAAAGTCAAGGACTTCAGAAATGTAGCGCCGACGCGTAGCCTTGTCCTCGACATATAGTCCGCAGAAATAATCTATATTATCGTAAACACTGAGTTCTTTATAAACTGAAATTTCCTGAGGGACGAGTCCAATTTGCTGCTTGATATCATATGATTGCGGCGTCATAGTCTCGCCGAAGATCTTCACCTCACCTTGATCAAAGCGCAGTAGCGCTAGGATGCAGTTAATCAGAGTGGATTTACCGGATCCGTTCGGGCCCAACAAACCGAATATTTCTCCTCGCTTAATGTTAAGGCTGAGGTGATCAACGGCCACCAACTCTTTGTAGCGTTTAACTAGATCCTTGACCTCAACGTCGATCAATGTATTGTTCACCAAATTATTCGGCATCTTATTCTCCTCTCACGGCAGCACTATCTTGAGTCTGCCATAGTTAATATAGCGTTGCGTGCACTAGCGCAGTAGTGTGTACTGTCACTGTTATAAATGACAAATGTAAATTCTTTGCTAATATCCAAGAAGATGAATAGAATTGTGTCATACTTTACATTCAGACCAAGCATCGTTTTCAAAAAGGCAAGGAGTAAAAATGGCACACATTATAAATTTGGCCATAATCACAGCCTTGTGCGTAGCGCTCACCTTTGTTTCGGAGCCGCAGCTCTTGCTGGTGTTGAGCGTTCTCATATTTGTATTATTGGCTTCACTACCTTTGTTCTTTGCATATTCCAAGCAGGAAAAAATCAAGCAGCGAAGCGACCTTTTGTGCCAAGTCGTTTATCTGGCGCTGCTCATTGTGGGCTTTTTCTTGCCGGGCGTGCTCTTCGGACTACCTCTAGTGGCTTACCAAGTAAGCGATTGGAAACGGAACTGGCCGCTTTTGCTGACAGTAATCCCTCTCATGAACGCAGAGATCTCTGCTTTGCAGATAGCTCTACTTTACGGCGTAACACTCATTGCTATTTTCCTCGGATATTGGACAAGACGGACAGACAGCTTGGAGAAATCTCACTATTCTTATGTAGACACTTCGTCAGAACTATTGCGCAGGCAAAGGCAGCTGAATCACCAGCTGATGGCTCAGCGAGAGTTAGACCGCGCCTCAGATATTTTAGCCGAGAGAAATCGCATTGCCCGGTCAATTCACGACAATGTCGGACATAAATTGACGAGTGCCATCTTGCAGGTGGCTGAACTCGATTTGCTGGCCGCTGACGAGCAGGCGCAGTACAGTTCTTTGAGAGAGACTTTATCTGAAGCAATGGAAATGATAAGAAACAGTATCCACGACATTCATACCGAATCTTTGTCGATTGAAACAGCCTTGGAAAAGCTGGCGCATGACTTCAAATTCTGCCCTCTGCATTGCAGTGTGCAAATTAACGATCAACTGAGTCCCACGCTTTTTTACACAGTACTAGCTATTTGCCGCGAGGGCTTAAACAACACTGCTAAACACTCTAATGCCAGTAGAGTCAGTATTTCATTAAAACAGTGGGGAGACCATTACCAACTATTATTAGCAGATAACGGCTACACGATTGGCGGAAAACCCCAGACAGATGGCATCGGCCTACTGAGCCTAGAGGAGCGCGTCACAGCTATCGGCGGTACGTTAAATGTGAACCGACAGTCCGGCTATAGGATTTTTGCCAGATTACCCGCAAAAAGCGATGCCATGCCTGAAACGGAAACATAAAGGCCGACGTATACAAGTTGAGGAACTAACGTGACACCCACAAGGAGAGAGATGAGAATAATAATTATTGACGATGATCCCATAGTCTGTAAGAGTTTGCAGTCGATTATAGAGCTCGGCTCGCGCCGTGACAAGAATGAGGCGATCGAAGTAGTGGCCACGGGCTCTGACGGTCACGAGGCGATTGACCTATACAGCGAGTTTAGTCCGGACATTCTCTTGCTGGATATTCGCATGGAGGGAATGGACGGCCTGACGGCTGGCGAACATATTTTGGCAGCAGACGAGAAGGCGAAAATTCTGTTTTTAACAACCTTTGTAGATGAAGAGTACGTCCTTGCCGCTTTGCGCATGGGTGCGATGGGCTATCTGATGAAGTCTGATGTGGACAATATTTTGCCTGCTCTGTACGCTATCCAGCGCGGGCAGTACGTGTTTGGGGGTGAAATAGTTGACAGATTGTCGCCATTACTAAGCGACAGGCAAATTCCTGCCGAGGAGCGGGAATGGCGTGGTCTTTTCATTTCCTTGTCTGAAAGAGAGAAGCAGTTAGTTAAGCTAGTGGCAGATGGTCGCAACAATAAGGAGATTGCCGAAGAGCTTCACCTTAGCGAGGGCACAGTACGAAATTATCTGTCAAATATTTTGGATAAACTTGATCTTCGCGATCGCACTCAATTAGTAGTGGCCTATTTCAGACAGGATCAATCAAACTAAATGATGTAGGACGGTAAGAATTCTTCGCAGCTTCTTCGCATTTGTTCACTTTATATCGGTAAAATGAAGGTGACTTAATTAGGACTACTAGGAGGCTAACTATATGTATATGAAAAAATCAAGAAAAATAAGAGCAGGCACCTTGCTCTTGCTGGCTGCACTTTGTTTTACCTTTATCGGTGGACAGACTATTCAGGCAGCCGATACGAGCGATAAGGTCGCCATCTTAGGTTCGGGACTAAATGAAGCCGAAAGGACAGCTACACTTGAGCAGTTGAAAGTAGACTCGGGACAAGACATAACGGTCGACATTGTAAATGGTACAGACGCCGGTCGCTTTATCGACGCTACAATAGCAGACCGTGACATGATTTCATCCGTCATGGTTGAATTTAAAAACGAGGGCAGCGGTGTCAGTTCAGAGATTGTTTATCCAGAGAATATAACCAAAATAATTGATTATCAGTATTCTAATGCTGCCATAACCGCAGGCATTTACGACTGTCATATTACCGTCGCAGCAATTCGGCCCGTTACCGGTGAATCCGCGCTGACTGGCGTGTACAAGGCAGCAGAAGTCTACGGCATAGACCT